>Ga0160441_100213_pt1 | contig 58276 bp, 45 predicted proteins | sample HID1971K_E1MG_FD_108260 | JGI IMG/M metagenome (GOLD analysis project Ga0160441, IMG submission 108260) | Enriched millipede-associated microbial communities from UW Madison campus, WI, USA - HID1971K_E1 MG | ecosystem: Host-associated > Arthropoda: Insects > Digestive system > Unclassified ... | reverse complement strand
GGTGCTACTGGGGCTACTGGCGCTACCGGTGCTACTGGTGATGCTGGCCTTTCTGGACCTACTGGTGCGACTGGCGCTACTGGTGATGCTGGACCTACCGGTGCTACTGGGGCTACTGGCGCTACCGGTGCTACTGGTGATGCTGGCCTTTCTGGACCTACTGGTGCGACTGGCGCTACTGGTGATGCTGGCCTTGCTGGACCTACTGGTGCGACTGGCGCTACTGGACCTGGGTTTATCGAAGGTTTCTCAGCATTTAATAGTACTCTCGCTGTTTCCGGATCAACTCAAATTAACAACTGGAGTGTTGCAGCACCTTACTTCAACTCAGGTGGTCTAAACACTGTTACCGGAACATTTACTGTACCTTCAACAGGAAGATATAACTTTGAAGCAACAATAAACTACTCAACTACTGCTGCACTTACAATTTCACTAGGTGCAGGCGTAGATCCTTTCTTAGTTATCCGTAGAATAACTCCTACTGCGGCAAATCTAATCGCTGGATTATTCCCTATATTGAACGTAAACGTCGCATTAGTACTAACATTAAGAGCAGTTCTCGGAAACGGTACCGTAACATTGGCAGGAGAAGTAGAATTAAATGCAGGAGATACTGTTGGTTTATTCTATGAAGCAGATGGTCTTACTATTGGACTTGACTTGGGCGGAACTGGTAATGGTATCGTTTGGTCTGCTCAACGTATCACTTAACTCATTTGTTTCATATTAAAAGCTAATTACTGCAATCAATCTTATTATGTTTATGGAAAGCTTTTCTGCAATATAACAAAAAGGTGTCTTGTAAATTAAGTTGGTTTATCCAACTTATACAAGGCACCTTTTTCCTATTAGTTATGCACTATGGAAGTTAGTTCCGTCCGTAGTAGCGTTAATGTATCCTGTACGAATTACAAAATCACCGAAGTTTTCGTTCGTTTGACGCTCTTTTGCATAATGTTCAATAATTGGCGTCAATGTTGAAATAATCTCTTCTTCGCCGATATTCTCTTTATACATTTTATTCAAGCGTTCTCCAGCAAAAGCAGCACCCATATACATATTGTACTTACCCGCTGCCTTACCGATAAAAGAAATTTCACCAAGAGCAGGGCGTGCACATCCATTCGGGCAACCCGTCATACGAATATTTACCTCTTGATCTCTCAAACCATTCTTCTCGAAAATCGGATCAAGTTTATCAAGTAGAGATGGTAGATAACGTTCTGCTTCAGCCATAGCTAATCCACATGTTGGTAAAGATACGCATGACAATGCATTGCGACGAATGCCAGTCAGCTCCTCACCAATAGATATACGATATTGCTTCAACAGTTTCGTAATAGCTGCCTTTTGCTTGGCAGGAACATTACCGATCATAATATTCTGATTGGCTGTTAGTCTAAAATCACCTTTTAATACTTTTGCGATTTCACGAAGACCAGTCATTAGATCAGATTCTTCCGTGTCCGCAATACGACCGCTACGAACAAAAAGTGTTACATTCCATGTACCATTATAGTTTTTTGTCCAACCATATCGGTCTCCACTATTATCGAAATGGAATTCACGTGCTGGCTCGAGAGTCCAACCAAGACGCTCTTGTAATTCTTCAACAAACCAATCCAGACCATGACGATCAATTGTATATTTGAAACGAGCATTTTTACGGACTGAACGGTTACCATAATCACGTTGGATCGTAACAACCTTCTCAGCGATATCAAGTACTTGCTCACGCTTAACAAAGCCAATAATTTTACCTAGTTGCGGGTACGTATTGCTATCACCATGAGACATTCCCATTCCGCCGCCCACAGTTACATTAAACCCAATAAGTTTTCCTTTTTCTACGATAGCGATATAACCCAAATCTTGAGAGTATACATCAATATCATTTGATGGAGGTACTGCAATACCAATTTTAAACTTACGCGGTAAATACACATGTCCATAAATTGGTTCTACAGGATCAACCGGCTCACTATAAGGCTTATAAGGATTTTCAAGTTTTTCACCATCTAACCAAATCTCATGGTAAGCAGGTGTACGAGGCGCAAGATGTTTTGTCAATTCTTCAGACATTGTAAAAATTTCCTCATGAACTTCTGATTGATGAGGGTTAGGATTACACATCACGTTACGACTAACATCACCACATGCTGCTAATGTTGTTAATAGTGCATCATTAATCTCTTTAATAGTAGATTTCAAATTCCACTTTAATACACCATGCATTTGGAATGCTTGACGAGTAGTAACACGCATCGTTTGATTGCCATATTTTTGTGCTAGTTCATCCATTACTAGCCATTGTTCCGGAGTAGCTACACCACCCGGTGTAACGACGCGAAGCATGAACTGAAAAGCAGGCTCTAACTTTTGCTTTTCACGTTCATTACGTAGATCACGATCATCTTGCATATAACTTCCGTGGAATTTCAATAGACGATTATCTAACTCAGTTAATCCTCCTGTTACACGGTTTTGCAATTGTTCTGATAATGAACCACGCAAATATTTACTCTCTACTTTTAAGTCCTCTACATCACTCGGTTTACCGCCAATTGGTTCTACCTTTTTTTTGCTTGTCATTGCGAGAGTCCTCCCCCATAGCTTATGCCGATCATACTTAATCACTTAACTTAATTAAATTAATATACATCACGAAGATAACGCCCGTCTTCCTGTAATTGTGCAATATATGCTTTTGCATCTTCTTCACTAACATTACGCTGTTGTTTAACGATATCTACTAATGCTGTATGCACATCATGAGCCATATATTTTTCATCGCCACAAATATATACATACGCACCTTCTTCTAGCCAAGTATATAGTTCAGCAGCATGCTCTAGTAAACGATGCTGTACATACACTTTCTCTTTCGTATCACGAGAGAATGCCACTTCAAGATTTGTAAGTACACCATCTGCTAGCATTCGTTGCCAATCTGTCTGATATAGGAAATCTGTAACATAATGACGATCTCCATAGAACAACCATGTTTTCCCGCCAGTTCCAGTCTCTTCTCTTTCTTCTAAGAAAGAACGGAAAGGCGCAACCCCTGTACCTGGTCCAATCATAATCACTGGTGCTTCAACATTAGTAGGCAACTTGAAGTTTGGATTAGATTGTACGAATATTGAAACTTTGTCTCCTACTTCTAATCGTTCAGATACATAGACAGAGCAGACCCCGTCACGAGCGCGGCCATGTGACTCATATTGTACTTTACGAATCGTTAGATGTACTTCTTCAGGATGTGATTTCAGACTACTTGCAATTGAATATAGTCTTGCAGGTATTTTACGTAATACCACTGGCACATCACTTGGTTGCAATGATAATGGACCATAATCACGTACTAGATCGAGTAGATCACGACCTTTAATGTATTCTTTCACTGCAGTCGCATCTGCTAATAAACTAGTAAATTCACTAGTTGTCGCAAAAGGAGCCAGCTTCTCAAGTAAAGTTTTGGACAACACTGTAATCTCGAATTGTGTAGTTAGCGCTTCTTCTATCGTTGAAGTAATACCTTCTTTATTGGTAATGGAATCATTACTAGACCAACTTAATGCTGCAATTAGATCTTGCACAAGTGTTGGATTATTATGAGGAACAATACCAACAGCATCGCCTGGTTCATACGTAATTCCAGATCCTTCTAATGATATTTCAAGATGGCGCGTTTCTCGATCAGAACCACGACCATTCAGATTAATACTTTCTAGTAATTCAGCTTGGAAAGGACGATTACGAGTATATTCCGACTGTTCTGAAGCAGTAGAAGCAATAGAACCTGAATTCGCAATATTTGTTGTAATCGCTGATACAGCTTGAATATTGTTAATTACTGCATCAATCCAACCACTAGCAGATTCTTCAAAATCCACATCACAATCAACACGGTCAGCGAGTCTCTCTGCGCCTAATTCTTGTAATTTGGCATCGAAATCTTGACCTGTTTTACAGAAAAATTCATAGGATGTATCGCCAAGTGCAAGTACTGAATATTTCAATCCATCTAGCTTTGGAGCTCGCTTGCTATTGAGGAAATCATAGAATGAGATGGCGTTATCAGGTGGATCGCCTTCTCCATGAGTACTAACTAGTACAAACAAGTTAGTAGCCTTTTTCAAATCATTAGGCTTAAACTTATTCATCGCAGACAACGTCACTTCAAAGCCAATAGCTTTCAGTTTTTCAGAAAGTCTGCTTGCTAGACGTTGTGAATTACCAGTTTGAGAACCAAAAACAATAGTCGCCTCTTTCGCGGCAATAATTGCTGGTTGGACAGTAGGTAACTCTTGAATTGAAGTTACTACAGTAGAATCTAGATTGATTGGAGCTTCACTATTTCCCGTACGATAAAATGCTAAATAACCACTTAACCATTGAATTTGTGCTTCACTTAAAGTAGGAAGTACTGCATTCAATTGCTGAAGCTGAGCCTCTGAAAACGGACTGTTCGTTACTAATAGTTGCAATCTATACACCTCGCATCGATACTATGAATTAATTCCTATCATATTACTATGAATTATTCTCTCATTAAAAAGTACCACAGAGTGAAACTAGGGTCAATGAATACAGACACATTCATCTTATAAGAAATATTGAACCTATTTCTACAGTTTCCTTATAGATCATTAATGACACTAATTTATATTATGAATGCAAAAAAAAGACCTTCATGTTCGCTTATCAATTAACAGCTCACATAAAGGTCTCTTGTATATTTTTCAACCAAAATCAATACCAAGCTCAAGTATGCAGTCTGGAGATTCATATTGATCGTCATACACAGCATTGGTAACGGGATACGATCTTAACATATAGCTTTCCAAATGCGGCAAATGCATCTGCAGTAGATCATAGTTACGTGCTTTTGGATTGAGCCATGCCTCGACTCCCTCTTCATCTAATACAATTGGTAAACTAGGTTGCCACTCCGCCATTTTCCCTGTAGTTTCCGAAGTTAACATCGTGAATACACGTGTCTCTTCTCCTTGAGCGTTACGAAAGCGATCAAAAATTCCCGCAACACCGAATAAAGGTTTTCCTGGAAGTACAATATGCATTGCTCTTGGATCTCTTTCTGCTCCAACTTGTTTCGCACCATAAAAACCTGTGCAAGGAACAACACAACGATTACGGGTCACTAGTTCATTGAGGAAAGACTTTCCGCGGATAGCTTGTTTCGTCGTATTAACTGCATCACTTGCCCAATACGGGAATAGCCCCCATCTTGCCTCTTGAAGAACACGCTGCTCATGACGATCATTCATAACAATCGTCACATGTTGAGTAGGAGTTACATTGTAACGTTGTGCTTGAGTTTGCATTACTTTTGTAGCTTTAAATTGTTCTAATACATCATAAATTTCTGCTTGTAGTGAAAATCGTTGAACCATAAAAAAACCTCCTGAACTTTTCACACTTCGCTACACCATTCTAATAAACCGAATAGTCTCATCAGAAGTGTAAAAGTTGTACAATTCTGGTGATGTAGAGAGTATCTGTAGTAAGGAGGTAAATTATTCATTTTTTAGCGGTTAGTTCAAAAAGCGGGCTTTGATAACGATGACTATGCTAATGTAGCTTATTCGGCATCGAATATGTCCCTCATCGAAAGCCTGCGTGTGCTCACGTACACAATACGTACGCTGTGCTACTCGTTTCCGCTGTTGGCCATCTTCTCGGTTCTGAAAGCCCGCTTTTTGAACTTTCAATTTAAGATGTATAGTTCAAAAACCGGGCTTTGATAACGATGTCTATGCTAATGTAGCTTATTCGGCATCGAACATGTCCCTCATCGAAAGCCTGCGTGTGCTCACGTACACAATACGTACGCTGTGCTACTCGTTTCCGCTGTTGGCCATCTTCTCGGTTCTGAAAGCCCGCTTTTTGAACTTTCAATTTTATGTCTCGTGCATTTGGCCGCTGGTGTACACTTACTGTACACATTGCTGGGTTTTGACTTCGCAGTTTATTCTACGTCGAATATGTAGCGAATAAATCCGAGGACAACTGCGATTGGAACAGCGATTAGTCCTCGTAGCGCCGCCCCAACAATCCTAGTGAGTAAACTTCTTACGATATCTTAACGGTGATAACCCCACCTGATTAGCAAATAATCTTGAGAAATGTGCGGTTTGCTTAAAGCCTGATTCGATTGCTATTTGCGCGATTGACCAATCCGTTTTAATAAGTAGTAACTTAGCTTGATCAATTCGATAATAGAGTAAATATTGCTGTGGCGTACAATCGAATACATCGCTCATACTACGCGTAATATAATTAATATGTAGCGCTAAGGCATCACTTAATGTTTGATTGCTAATCGATTGACGATAATGGCGTTTCAAATATGCAGCTGCTTTTTCCGCAACAACAACCGATGCTTTAGCTGTATCACTTCTCCAACCTTCATCTAGCATCTGTAATAAATGTAAGAAGCGTTGCTGCCGATCCCAAAATGCAGCATGAGAACTATTTCTAGCAGCTTCATGTAAAGCCTCTAACATCAATCGCATCTCTGTCGTAGCTTGTAGCTTAACATGCTTAGGAACACGTAATGCATACGTATAGTAATCTCCGCGCAAAGTACCTTGCTCATAGTTTTCTACTTCTTCCCACGGTCCAGCTGTTTGAAAGTGTAACCAATCAAATGTTGTACGAGCTGTACAGGGTTGATAAGAATAATGCCAGGCATCTGGCCGAAGAATTAATACTTCTCCAGCATTCAGTTCCCATCTATGATCGCCTTCTGCAATATACATGCAACCCTCACGAACATATAACATATCAAAAATACCAATATTAGTACGATTAGGATGCTCTTCTCCTACCTCGTAAGTATGAGAATTAGATTCAATAAAATATGGAAATGGTGGTGACTTAAACGTGAGTAATAACGATGATTCCAGACTAATCTCTCCTCTTGCATGTGCCTTACATAATGGTTTGCCCTACAAATGTTACTGCATGACTAGTTATTTGTCTACTGACATCGATCCCCATATAAATATGGAATTGCTAGCATTTTAATTTCGTCAATTCAATCTTTTTTTCACCATGAAAACAGACTTAGTTTAAGCTTAATCACAATTTCTCTTCCAACATTAGTGAGACTTGATATTGTTACTAGTGCTTCAGCTTCATCATAAATCGGTATGGAAATTGTTTCTAGCCATGAAGTGGGCAATGAGATATCCTTACTTGATAGCGAACGTGGTGACAAATTTAAATTTGAGCCATTCCAATCCACGTTATATGTGGCATGAATTTCAGCATCAACCTTATTATATAGCGTTACATTTAATATGGCATATAGAATATCATTCTCAACATAGAACTTGGCACCATTAATATAAGTAAATGAATTAAGTTGTTGATTCATATTTTGTTTGATCAATGAATCAATATCCTGCTCAGTTAAAACAACTTCACTTTTGAGATTAGTTACCATATTCATTACCTTTTCTTCAATATTAATTGCTGTATAATCCATAGTAAGCTGATGACTTGGACTAATATATTGCTTCAAAGCAAAAACAGCACCTACAATAATTACAATGAAACAGATAAACGTTACTAAAATTTTCTTTTTCAACTTTTCCACTCCTCTGTACTGTGGTATGCATAATGCTATAATAATATAATCATATACATTCCAATAAATTAATTTAACATAAAAGGTAGGTTTTCATAGATGAACTCATGGGATGAATCCAACGTAAAAATACAACTCGAAGAAATTGTTCAAGCACATATGCACTTGAAAGATGTTATCACTCACACACCACTTCAATATAACCGTGTATTATCACAGCGCTATAACTGCGAGGTTTACTTAAAACGTGAAGATTTGCAAATTATTCGTTCTTTCAAAATCCGCGGAGCCTATCATCTTATTCGTTCCTTATCAGAACAAGAAGGACTAGTTGGAGTTATCTGTGCTAGCGCAGGTAATCATGCGCAAGGTGTTGCTTATTCTTGTCACACGCTAGGAATTAAAGGAAAAATATATATGCCAAGCACTACACCTAACCAAAAAGTAAAACAAGTACAATTTTTTGGCGGAAATAATGTAGAAATTATACTAAAAGGGGACACATTTGACGATGCTTATAATGAAGCAATGGTTGAATGTGAAAGAAGTGGATACTCCTTTGTTCATCCTTTCGATGATCGTATGATTATTGCAGGTAATGGTACCGTTGGTCAAGAAATTCTGAATGATATTGAGCATAGCCCTGATTTTGTTTTCGTAACAGTCGGCGGTGGCGGTCTTGCAGCAGGAGTGAGTTCATATGTGAAAAGCATCTCCCCTTCTACGAAAATGATTGGTGTTGAACCCGAAGGTGCAGCATCCTTGCAACTAGCATTATCTCATAATGAAGTCGTAACATTATCACAAGTTGATAAATTCGTCGATGGTGCTGCTGTTAAACGAGTGGGTGACCATACTTTTGCAATTTGCAAAGAACTACTCGATGATGTGATTTCTGTAAATGAAGGTAAAGTATGTACAACGATTATCGATCTATATAACGAGAATGCGATTGTTGCAGAACCTGCTGGTGCGCTTACTATTGCTGCTTTAGAGCAATATAGTGAACAAATTAAAGGTAAAACCGTGGTATGTGTAGTTAGTGGTGGCAATAACGATATCGATCGGATGCAAGAAATTAAAGAACGATCCCTTATATATGAAGGATACAAACATTATTTCATGCTTAATTTCCCACAACGAGCAGGAGCGTTAAGAGAGTTTTTAGATCAAGTACTTGGGCCTAATGATGATATTACAAGGTTTGAATACACGAAAAAATCCAATAAAGATAACGGCCCTGCACTTGTTGGTATTGAATTGAAATACCGTGAAGATTATGCTTCATTAATTGAGCGGATGCAGACAAAAGGTTATCATTTCGTTGAGCTTAATAAGGATCCTGGCTTATTCAATATTCTTATCTAATTCAAATTCTAATCGTATGTGAGAACGGAGAAACTCATCATGACCTTAGAGCAAATCGAACAATTTTTAGAAAATCTTTCTAGCCTAGGACCTTTACCAGGTATTCTAGTCCCTTTCTTTGAAGCTTTCTTGCCTTTTCTGCCGTTAATTGTAATTATTGCAGCTAATGTCAATATATATGGATTTGGGTTCGGTATGCTGTTTTCTTGGTTAGGAATTATGGGAGGCGCTATCTGTATTTTCCTAGCGTGTCGTAAGTATGGCAATAAACTTGGTGATCGTTTGCAACGTCGTTTTCCATCTATGAAGAAAATTTTTGGATGGGTAGAACATAAAGGCTTTACACCGTTATTTTTATTGTCATGTTTTCCATTTACACCATCATTTTTAATAACTATCGTTGCTGGGCTAAGTAAATTACCATTCCATACGTTTCTCGTCTCATTTGCATTAGGTAAAGCGATGATGATATTATTTATTGGATTAATCAGTTTTGATATTTCGAATTTATTCGAAGCTCCTTGGCGTATCGTTGCCTCTATCATTGGAATAATTATTCTTTGGCTAGGTGGTAAAAAACTAGAACAACGCTACAATTCAAAAACTTAATAACAATGCATTACGTCCGTAAATTATGACACTAATTAGATTGCTGTCATTGTTTACGGATTTTTACTGGAAGTCAATACAACGTAAATCTAGTTATTTTTTTTTAATAAGTAGTTTTATTACTATAAAAATATTGAAAAATAAGAGTATCAATGCTAGATTGAGGACATACTAATAAAATATTTTATTGCTATAAGAAAGCTATTTATGTCCCTTTTCAATAGACGCAATATTGATAGACTTAAATATTTTGAAGTACATAAAAATTAAGTTTATGCTTCCGATGCAACTTTTTATTTGCTGGAAGCACATCAACTAGATTATAAAAAGTTAGGTCTATGCTTTCGATGCAACTTTTTATTTGCTGGAAGCACATCAACTAGATAATAAAAAGTTTTAGGAGGATTTATAATGAAGATATTACAAGAGTTTAGGGAATTTGCGGTAAAGGGGAATGTTATTGATCTAGCAGTCGGTGTTGTTATCGGTGGAGCTTTTGGTAAAATTGTCACTTCTCTCGTTAATGATGTAATTATGCCGCCAGTAGGAGCGCTACTAGGAAATGTCGATTTCAAGGAATTGGAGATTCCTATTGGTGAAGTGACTGATGAGGCAGGTGCACCAGTAGCTATTCACATCGGATCTTTTATTAATACGATACTAGATTTTCTAATTGTTGCGCTTTGTATTTTCTTTATGGTTAAAGGAATTAATCATTTACGTCGTATAACTGAAAAAGAAAAAGTAGCAGAAGTAACGGCTCCAACAGAAAAAGAATGCCCACATTGCCTATCTCAAGTTCCAATTAAAGCAACTCGTTGCAAACACTGTACATCTCACCTTGTAAATTCTACGATCAATGAGTAGTAACGAATGGTTTGATATCTATGATGAACAGTTAAGATCTTTAGGACGTGCTACTCGAGGAGAAGCGCATACTAATGGTTATTGGCATCGAACTTTTCATTGTTGGATCTATGAGCAACGAGATGACGATATTTACATTGCATTTCAACAACGACAAGCAGAGAAAGATACGAACCCGCTATGCTACGATATTACTGTAGCAGGACATCTTACTGCAGGGGAACAACTTCAAGATGCTGTTCGTGAAATAGCTGAAGAAGTTGGACTTCTCGTCCAGTTTGAAGATTTATATCATGTCATGCAAGTTAAAGAAGAAGCAGCTGGTAAAGTTCACGGTAAACATTATATCGACCGAGAAATTAGCGATGTATTTGCCCTGCAATGCCCAAGACCACTGTCAACTTGGCAGTTTCAAGTGGAAGAAGTATTAGCTGTCTACGAAGCACCGCTTACTGGTTTGCGTCAATTATTTCTCGGACAGATTGAGAACTTAGAAGTTTCAGGTTACATACAATTACAATCGTCGCAGCCCTCATCATTACAAGCACATACGACTGTAATTACGAAAGATCAATTTGTTCCACGTCCTGACCACTATTATTTACAAGTGTTTGATACTATTGAAGCAATTTAATACAAAGAAACAGCTGGAAGTTAACACTTCCAGCTGTTTCTCTAATATTGAACATTCAAAGCGGACTTTCAATGCGATACGATATCGAATATGAAGCAAGCTAATTAGACTACGTAGCCATTTATCGTTATCAAAGCCCGCTTTTTGAACTACAACTTATAATAAAAGTTCAAAAAGCGGGCTTTCAGAATCGAGAAGATGACCCACAGCGAAAACGAGTAGCACAGCGTACGTTTTGTGTACGTGAGCACACGCAGGCTTTCGATGGGGGGCTTATTCGACGCCGAATACGCTACGTTAGCATACCCATCGTTATCAAAGCCCGCTTTTTGAACTACATCTCGAGGAAGGAGAAGATATCATGCAATGGATCGCCATGCTCACCATGCTCATCGACCACATAGGGGCAGTCTTTTTCCCTAAAGAGCCAATGCTAAGAATAATTGGTCGTCTTTCCTTCCCCATTTACGCATATCTTATGGTTGTTGGTTATCACCGTACAAGAAACTATTCTAAATATGTGATGCGAATTGGTGCACTCGCTCTTATTTCTCAACTTCCATATACACTGACATTTGATGCATTACGTTTTAACGTAATTGCCACTTTATTAGTCTGTCTCCTTACCTTGAAAATACTAGATATGAAGAAAATTCATATAGCGATTAGAGTCATTATGGTTCTTGCTAGTATTGTTTTATTAGAAATTGTTCCTTTTGATTATGGTGCATATGCATTAGTTTTAATGTTAATCTATCGTTATTTAACATCAACGGCAATGTTAATTGTTCAATTTATCGTTGAGATTATATTTATGGTATACAATTCATGGCAAGTACAATTTTTCAGTATGATTATTACTTATATGATAGCTTTCAATCCTAACTTAATTCAGAAGATAGGCCATTGGCGTGCTCCAAGCTGGATATGGCGTAGCTTCTATCCTCTTCACCTCACCATTATTGCGATCATAAGTTACTCTATCACTTTGTTAGATTAGTATTAGAATAATAAACAAATTTTAAACGCTATATTCATGTCCTCTTAAATCTATTTACATATAATATAAACATAAAGATTTAGGAGGCTTTTCGTAATATGGTAAAAATCATTACTTATAAAAATCGTTCCGTGCCTGTCTTCTGTACTATTGAAAAATCTAATAATTATCAAAAACTTAACAATAAATTACATGAACTTGAATTCGATTTTGCTTTTCGGAAAAAGTGGAAATCGATTCAATCCGTTGAAATGGTACGTGATGTCGCTATTCTACAATATAATGATGGTACTAAGCTTTACTTAGAAGTTTCATAGTTTTATAAAAAGATTGCTAGGAAGAATGAAATAGCTTCTTAACAATCTTTTTTATTTGATAGTTAACAATTCTCTAAGTTTAGATTGATCAATTTTATGTGTAGGGATAGGCTTACTAAAGAAATTACCTTGTACCAGAAGACAACCGAGATCTTCTAATAATTGTTGTTGTATTATACTTTCTACTCCCTCAGCAATTAAATCTACTTTTATTTCATTAGAAAGATGAATGATATTTTTAACGATTGCGTAATATCTTTCATTATGATCCATATGCTTTACAAACAACTGATCTAATTTAACACATTGAATCGGTAACGTACTTAAACTTTCTAAAGTTGAATAGCCTACGCCAAAATCATCAATAGCGATCATGAAACCTGCTTGTTGTAATTCAGTAATGGTCTTAACGATCCTCTTCTCTACAAGTTGCGCTGTACATTCTGTTAATTCTAATTGAATAAGATGATGAGAAATACCATACTTATCTGAACATCGACATACAATCTCTACAATATCTTGATTATGGAGCTGCAGTGGTGATAGGTTAATAAATATTTTCAAGATATCATTAGGAAGGTAACTACTAATTCTGCTCATCTGTTTACATGCTTCCTCGATTACCCAAGCACCCAAAGGAACAATTAACCCACTATTTTCAGCTACGGGGATGAACTCTAACGGACTAACTTTACCGTATATCGAATGTTCCCAACGCATGAGAGCCTCAAATCCTATTAATTGCTTAGTCTGTAATTGATAGATTGGTTGGAAGTCTAATGTGAAATGTTCAGCATAAAGTGCTTCCTTCACGAGTCCTTCCAATAATAATGTTCGTTCTAGTTGTACAATTATTTCATGTTCGTAAATAAATACTCGATGTTTACCATCTGTCTTTGCAAATTTCAGAGCAATCTCGCTACGGGTATGCTCTATTCCATTGTCGCTATCATGATCATACTCATAGACTCCCATATACACCTGAATATAATAGTGCTCACCGTCGATTTGAATTTGTTGTTCTATATTCTCTTTAATCCTTAATAATATGCGTTCGACGGATTCGATTTGTTGATATGAGCAATATTTTATGCGATAATATCCTGCTCGTAAACGTTCAACAGATGCCCATTCACTATTATCTTTTGTCGGAAATTGATGCGCAATAATATGCCATAACTGCTTCTCCAGCTTTCTGTACGTTAAGATCTGATTCCCTCTAATATTGGCAAACATACTCTCCCATTCTACAGTTATCATTAGCATTATATTACACCTCACTTAATCCAGATTATAGTTATCTATCATATTAATTATTGCATATTTTTACATTATTTGTAATAGGCGTATCAAAAAAAACTGCCCTTTTAGGAGCAGTTCTATTCATTATGAGTTAGGGGAATACTTGTAACCAAATCCCCATACAGTTTTGATAAGCTTTGGTTCTCTCGGATTTTTTTCTATCTTTTTTCTTAAATTCACAATATGTACATCAATAGAACGATCCGTTACAAATGAATCAAAACCTCTTAACGTACTAATTAATTCTTCTCTACTAAATACTTTATTAGGTGCAGACAAAAACAGTCTCATGATTTCATATTCAGAAAAAGTGGTTTCGACAGGCTCTTCTCGCACAATTAATAGACGACGTTCATGATCAAGACGAATTGCATTTGTATCTTCAGCGACAGCTACTTCCATTCGAGTACTAGTAGCTATTTGACCGATTGTTTGAATCGAGCGACGAATAAGCGCTTCCACTCTCGCTGTTAATTCATGCATACTGAACGGCTTACACAAATAATCATCTGCTCCAGCCTTTAAGGCTAGGACTCGTTCAGAAACTTCACTTTTCATGGACAATATCATAATGGGTACGTTAGAAGTCAATCGCACTTCTGAACAGATCGAAATACCATTTATATCTGGCAAAATAAGGTCTAATAAAATAATATGCGGACTAAAGTGAGATGCCGTATGTAAACCTGTTGACCCATTGAAAGCTTGTTGTACTTCATAACCCTCTTCGGTTAAGTACATGGACAACATGTTATTCATCATAACGTCATCTTCAATAATAAGAACCTTATACATTGACGTCACCCTCACAATTTGTTGCACAATATAAAAAATAAATAGATTAATTTAGTATAATAATACAACATCTTGGGCTTGTCCTCAATCATTTGTTAGAATTTTATGAGTAAATTGTTAAAAATTAATAATATCACTTAACACTTTTCTCACTTGTTTCTCGAAAAGTAGCATTTCATAGTCTATCATTTCAATACAACCAGGTAGTTTACTATAGTCTTTTTTGTTCACAATTACTTCACCTACTATAGATAGGTCATTCAGCGTTTGTGCTTCCAAATAGCTAGAAGAACCTTTCAAAGTATGCAATGCTCTGCTTATTTCATCAAATTGTTCTAACTCTAAATGATTTCTCATACGAGAAGCAAAGTCACTATAGTCTTCCATGAATTGTTGCAACATATGAACATAGATATTCACTTTTCCATTCAGTCGCTCGATAGCTTTTTCAGCTTGTACCACAGTGAGCAATTGCAATGGTTGTAGGATGTATTTTTGCTCTGAAGTAGCATATTCATTAGTTGCCGCTACTAAAGGTGATGACGGAGTATAGTATTGAATAATCTGTTGCAGTTTCTCCATAGAGATTGGCTTCGTAACCACTTTATTCATTCCCATTTGCAAATACTGTTCATGATCTGAGACTAGAACATTAGCTGTAAGGGCAATAATAGGTAATTCTTTATATTTAGGATTAGCTCTTATTTGTCGTACGGCCTCCATACCATCCATTTCAGGCATATGAATATCCATAAGTACAAGATCAAAATCTTCTGCTTGCAAGCATGCAATTGCCTCTATGCCATTACTAGCAATAGTCACATTACAATGACAATATTTTAGCATTTCAACCGCAACTAATTGATTCACTTTGTTGTCTTCTGCAAGCAAGACATTAATCTTCGCTACATTTGTTAGTTCTGCTTCATCTGCTATAGTTCTAGTTTTGATTAATTGTGGCTCTACTATCTCATCTTTATTTAACTGAAATGCCTCAATAAAACGCATTGCCGTAACTGGCTTCGTTATAATGCGCTCAGGTTGTTGATCTCTTCCTAATAACAATAACTCTTCTCTACCATACGCTGTTGTTAGGGCGATAATAGGAATCCCTTTACATGAAGCCTCATTACAAAAATCTATCCATGTTTCCATACCATACATATCGTTCATTTCCATATCAAGCAAAATATATGTTGGATAAGCTCCTTCACCTAATCGACGTAATCTATAATAGGCTTGTTTCCAAGTTTTCATACGCATAGACGAATACTGTTGCGAAGTTAACAGCTGAGTCCAATAATTCGCCATTATATCACAATCTTCAACGATCCAAACCAAGCGATCTGATGAACGATCAACCACTAAAGCTTCCACTGTTTGTCGCTGATTCACTTTCAAAAACGTTAGTTCAAATGTAAAGCTACTTCCAACTCCATATTCGCTTTCAACTAATAATTGTCCACCTAACAACTGAACTAAATCTCGAGATATAACTAACCCTAATCCAGTACCACCATACTTCCTTGTTGTAGAGGAATCCGCTTGCGTGAATGGTTTGAACAAATATTGTAATTGCTCTTTATTCATTCCTATTCCTGTGTCCTTCACGGAAAATTTCAGCACCACTTGTTCATCGGTTTCCTCTAACATAACAATATCTAATTCAACAATTCCTTGCTTTGTAAATTTTATTGCATTGACACATAGATTAGAGAGTATTTGTTCTAAGCGTAATGCATCACCTAACATAAGAACCGGAATTTGTGGTGCAACATCTATTTTAAATTCAAATTGATCTTTCCCACCTAAAAATACACTTAATTGATCTGCCAAGTGATTGATAACTGTCCGTAATTGGAATTCGGTATAGTCAGGTTCAATCATATTCACTTCTAACTTAGAAAAATCAAGAATACCAGTAACGATATTTAATAACATATCAGACGAGTCTTTCATCCGATTAGCATATTCACGTTGTAAGGTATCTAATTCTGTTTTTTGTAGCAACTGCGACAAACCGATAATTCCGTTCAAAGGCGTTCGAATTTCATGGCTCATTAGTGCAAGGAAGTTACTCTTGACTCTACTAGCTTCTTCTGCAGACTCCGTTGCTCGTACAAGTTTTTGTTGAATTTCTACTTGTTCTGTAATATCTCGCGAAATACAGGAATACATGAGATCTCCATTGTATGTATCTCGATGCGCTACGATGACGATAGAGACATTAATATGTTTTCCCTTGCTGTTGTAGAATTGTGCATCTGTTTCAAAATATCCGTACTTTCTTGCTGTAATGCAACCTCTTACTAAAAGACGATAGAGATGACTAGGCAAATATTTGGAGATTGATTGCATTTCCCACTCGTTATGTTCAATTCCTAATATTTTTTTACCCGCTTCATTAATGTAAATTATATTTGCATGGCGATCTACGGAAGCGATCAGATCGAGTGCAGATTCTACAATTAGTTGCAACCGGTTCCTTACATTTTCGAGCGCTCTTTGTTCCGATAGGTCAGTTAATATCGCAATGATCCCTGTTAATTTACCTTTTCTATCGGTCAAACTACTGGAACGATTGTATATAGGTATTCTTTTCCCATCTCGTCTGAAAAGAGATAATTCATAATCGTAACTCGGATAGTTTTTACGTAACTCAATAAAAAGTTCTACCCCTGGTTGAATGGTCCTACCAAGTTGTTCAGAAACTTGCTCCGCTCTCACTTTTACTTCTTCTAAATCCATAAAATGTAGTGGTGTAATCTTCCCTACTACTTCTTCGCTTGTATAACCTAGTAGATCTTCCGCAGCTTTATTCAGGTAAGTAATATAATATTTTTCATCCATAACGAACACTGGACTTTTATTCTGATTGATAACAGCATCTAGCCGATTGAACATCACTTGTAATCGACCCATCATACCATTTACCGAATTAGCTAAGTTTCCAATCTCATCACCACTATATGCATCAAGATGCTCACCATCAAATGAACCTTCCGCTGCTAGTTTTGTCACACGCAATATATCTTGTAGACGAGTAATAATAGACTCAAAGTATATATAGAACAGGAGTCCAATAATAATTACTGCTAATCCAATTGTAACAAGTATTCTCCATAATGTTGGTGCAGCGATCTCTTGTAATCTCTCAGTGTCCATTACTTCAATAATGATCCAATTCGTTCCTTTAATATATTGATAGAATAATATAAAGGAGTATCCATCTAGCTTATAGTTCATATTTCCTGACGTATTTACTCCTTGACTAACTGTTATATTTTGAAGTTTGAATTTTAACTTTTCCATTGTGGTTATATCAATTGATCCTGAAATATTTTCAAATAGAAGATGACCTTTATTATTGTACAAATACGTATCACCGTCATCGACTAGTAATGATTCCACATAGTTAGCGTTACGGAATTTATAGGAAGCATACATCGCACCAATAATTTTGTCGTCGTCGCCGTACACAGGTGCAGCAATATAGCTTTGCAGATCATTTGTTACTATAGATAGATACGGATCGGTAGTAACAATTTGCCCATCAAGGACGGGATAAAAAACCGAGAGATCTTTAAATTTTTTCGGTGCTTCATTCAACGCAGTAACGTTTCCATTCAGGTCAAAAAAACCAATCTCATCATAATAAAATTGGTTTTTTTGTTGTTCACTATATAAGAATTTTTTTATATCATCGACTTGACCCGATTGCATTGCAACATTACGACTCATCACCATTACTTCTGCAATGCGAGTATTAATCCAAGCATTCGTAACAAACGAGCGACTTTCTTGCTTCAACATTACTTTATCAATTTCCGTCTGAATCATATCCTGCTTGACTGTATAGTAATTATAAAGTCCGGCAATCAATAGTGGTACTAGTGAAATGATTACGATAATGATAATACCTTTAGTTCTTAACGATAACCGATTCATTTCCTAGCCCTCCCAAACTTTTTATAGTTGAATAAACTTCTTGAATTTTACTACTATAAAAAGTAACGTCATAAACATACACTTTTTATAGGTTACTATCTAACTTAGGACCCTCTTCATTACCGTATGGTTAGAGAGCATTCTTTCAAAGAAATCTTTCTCTTCTTCAACAATCTTCTTCCAGGCTTCAATACATTTGGGGTCAAAATGACTTCCGCTATCTTCTAATAAAATACTCATAGCCTTTTCATGCGACATGGCTTTTCGATAAGAACGCGAAGATGTTAATGCGTCATATACATCTGCGACTGCAGTTACTCTAGCAACTAATGGAATATCTTCACCAACGAGTCGGTCTGGATACCCTGTACCATTCCATTTTTCATGATGTGATCGGATAATTGCCAATTCTTCAATCATAAACCCTACTCGCTTACACATATTATAACCATCTACTGGATGCTTCTCGATCAGTTGTCTTTCTGAGTCTGTTAACTTACCTGGCTTATTTAATACATAATCAGGAATATGTAATTTTCCTACGTCGTGTACAAGCCCACCTTGTGCAATAGATCTCAACTGAGCGGAAGAAAGTCCTAATTCTTCCCCTAGTTTTAATGCATACACCGTAACTCTATAATTGTGACCTGCTGTATAAGCATCTTTAGATTCTGTTTTTAAAACTAGATCCTTTACACTTGGTGTCAAATACGTCTGAATCCAACTATCAGGATCTGCTCGATATAATCGTTTAACTGATACTGATAATGATTCCGCCTGCTTGTATTCTCCAAGTATCATTAGTGTTACAGCAATTACGGATAGGAACAATAAGATATGATACACCCACCAGCCCAAGTTACTCGGTGACGTTGTTATCAGTACAATCTGAGCGGTATTCATCCAACCAGTGCTATAGACAATAGCTAATTGAATAGAAAAGCGAGAAGCCATATATGTAATAAGATGACGATATACCGCCCAGGTATTGAACAATAGAATCAACAATGTAATTATTCTTTTGCCCATCTCACTATACATAAAGTCTAGAAAATGATGATCTGGAAACACCCAGATTATCGTACCTAAAATAACTAAGACTATACACCACGTGGTCAATAAGTATGACTTTTTCGTTGTGAGCCATCGAACTAAACGGTGATCAGCTGATAATGAGCTTAGCCATAACCACACCGTAGAAAGAACCAAACTTAACTGAGCATAAATATAACTGTTTTGCAGATTCTCATTCAGTAATGCAGGTAAAGCAAGGCCGTGTAATAATACCATTGCTGCCAATGATGCATAGGCTAGCGATACAAAAATTAATTTTATATTTCTTACTTTTTGAGCTACTATTCCTATGGCTACAGATATAACGATAGCTAATATAGCAACTATTGCTATAACTACAATTAAAGAAGAAATAGTTGACGATGGATTAGAGCGCCCAAGTGAACTTATCCAAAAATAAAATAGTATAGGAATAACCATTGACACCCCTAAGAAAAACAATACTAACCTTCTTGAATGCACGGCATTTCCTCCCAAACCCTAGTTATATCTATGTCCAGTATTTATAGTTCTTTGAGCCAAGGATCTACCTCGTGAAACGGCATTGGTTTTTTAATATAGTAACCTTGCATGAGATGACAACCTGCCTCCTTCAAAAAATCTAATTGTGTTTGAGTTTCTACACCTTCCGCTATTAGCTGAATGTTTAACGAATTGGCTAGTCCTATCATCATATTAACAATGGCTCGTTTGGCTGGAACTTCAAATTGATCAATATACTCTTTATCAATTTTAATCGTTCGGAATGATAACTGATCTATTGAACCAAGGAAAGAATACCCTGAACCGAAATTATCCATGGATAGATTAACACCTAGATTTTGCAATGGAGCAACCTGATGATTTACATCTTTTCCACAATTCATAATCATATGTTCTGTAATTTCAAGTTCTAATAACGTAGCATTAAGACCAGAAATTTCAAGCGCACGCTTTGTAATGCCGTCTAGCATGTTAGACTCTATTAATTTGATTGATAGATTAACTGAAACAACATACTCAGCCTGATGCTCTGTATTCCATTGCACACAATCTAGACATGCGCGTTCTAGTACCCACTCACTAATTGCCACAATAATGCCTGTGTCTTCGGCAATTGGAATAAATTCTTTCGGTGCAATAATTCCTAATCGAGGATGTGTATACCTCAACAAAGCTTCAAATCCGATGGGATGATTCGTTGCTACATTCCATTTAGGTTGGTAATACAATTCGAAGCTTTTCTGAATGAGCGCTTCACGCATCCCATTCTCAATTTCCATTCTCCGACTTATTTTTTTAGCCATTTCATCGTTATATTCCCTAAATTGGTTTTTACCTGAGTTTTTCGCATAATACATCGCTGTGTCCGCAGCTTTTAATAAGCTATCTTTTGTATCGCCATGTTCATTGCTATAACTTATACCGATACTCCCCGTAACTTCTAACTGATGATTATTAATTAAGAATGGTTTGCGAATCTCCTCTAATAATCTTTCTACAAATTTAATAACCTCTATTTTATCCGCATAAGAAATGACAATCATAAATTCGTCACCACCAATTCGGAACACATGTTTTTTATCAATTGTATTGCTACGTAATCGCTCACCCATACCCTGAATTAGAATATCTCCAACATCATGTCCTAACGTATCATTAATGTACTTAAATTGATCTAAATCAATAAAAAGTATTGCCATTCGGCGATGCGCAAGTGGAATATTTCTGAAAAATTCATTCATAGCATGACGATTACTTAATCCTGTTAATGAATCTGTATACGCCATTTTTCGAAACATGGTCTGCTCCCAAAATTGAGCTAGCCACGTTAACAGTACAAGTAAAACGATAACAACTGAAACGATAATTAATAAGTAAGTAGGTGCGTTTTCAAACGAAGTAGACGCAATAAATTTTGGGTCTATACACCAAAACGAACTTGCTTCCATTCCTACATAATGCATTCCCGTGACAGCTATTGCCATCATAATTGCGGACACGCTTTTTATTAATATATTGTTGTAACTTCTCTTCATTTCAACAAATAATCGAAGTGCTACATAAGATGCAATTACGGCAATAAGTGCTGAAATTAACCACAGTATTGGATTGTATGTAATCGTCATAATGTCTGTTTTCATTGACGACATGCCAACATAATGCATGGTTACAATTCCTGATGCCATTAACAAACTAGATAATATTAACTTTACATGTGATACTTTAGTACTCGTGACATAAAAAGCTAATAACGATGCTAATATACTTGCAATAACAGATATTGAAGATTTAAAAAAATTATATTCAACTTTGATAGGCAAATGAAATGCAATCATACCTACAAAATGCATCGTCCAAATTCCACAACCCATGACCATGCCTGAAACCAGTAACCAGCCCCAATTAATATTGCCGGATGTACTTGTTACTTTCTTGGATAATCCTAATGCCTGATATGATGTGAACAATGCTATAACAAAAGATAACGAAACAATCCAACCGTTATAACTCCCTAATAAAACACTCACGTTGAACCTCCACTAATAAATCATTAAATACCCTACAATAACATTTAATTTGTGGCTCAAAATGAGAAGTGTGATATTTTGGCTATAAAAGAAAACGTTGCACAGTAGGCGTCTTACCACAATTATACATCATATTAATCTTAAGCAATATATCTAATCGAAGCAGTTCATTTTAGGTTAAAATGAAATTAATGTTATATTAATGTTTTTCATTGGAAAATTTGTTATAGTAATATCATATCTTTTATATATTGAGAGGGGCTTTACGTAATGGACAATAAAGAAACGCAATCTCAAGGATTAAATAGTAACCAAGAGGTTGTGGAAAATGGAGCTGTATCTATGGCTTCACCAGTAAAAAGTCGTAATAATCCTATTTGGATGATTGCAACAATTGTACTTGCGATTGTATTAGTATTCGTAGTCATCTTCCCAGTTAACGCAAAAAGCAAAACTCTTGCTTCCGTAAATGGAACAAAAATTACAGAAGCTAGTTTATTTACAACTTTGCAAGAATACTATGGCGATAGCGTTGTTAGCATTCTTGACCGTATGATCTCAGAAGAAGTTGTTAATCAAGAAGCTAAAGCTAAAAATATTTCCATTACAGATAAAGATGTTGCAGATGAAATTGCTGCTATGAAACTAGATTATGGTAATGATGCAAACTTCCAAAGCTTCCTTGCTCAATATGGTATGACAGAAGATGACTTAAAAAATGAGTTAAAACTTTCTGTTATTGTTCGTTTGTTACTTCAATCAGAAGTAGCAATCACGGATGAGCAAGTACAAGCTTACTTCGATGAAAACAAAGCTACTTTGGGCGGCACTGCAGAACAAGTTCGTGCTTCTCACATCCTTGTAACAGATAAAGCCGTTGCTGATGATATTGTAGCTCAATTAAAAGACGGTGCAGACTTTGCTGAGCTTGCTGCAGCAAACAATCCTGATTCTACTGCTCAAACAGGTGGTGACCTTGGATTCTTCACCCGTGATGCAATGATTCCTGCATTCTCTGAAGCTGCATTCGCACTTGAAGTGGACGAGCTAAGTGAACCTGTTCAAACTGAATATGGTTACCATATCATTAAGAAAACAGATTACACTCCAGCAACTGAAATTACATTTGATGCTGTAAAAGATGCAATCAAAGTTAAATTGATCAATGAGGACATCTACGCAAACAACAGTACTTATGTTGAAGATCTTAAAGCTAAAGCTAAAATATCAAACTCTCTAACTCCAGAAACTACACCAATTCCGGAAGATACTACTGGTACAGAGGTTACACCTCCAGTAACTGAATAGTAACCTTTCGTTTTACACAAAAAGCTTGAGTAGGATAATCGCATCCTAACTCAAGCTTTTTTGTTGCTCCTTTTTCTGTTACTAAACCCACACACTAGCATGATAAGAATGAAGTTCATACTTCCCTCTTATGCTTGCAAGTCAGTCATCTATTTTCGGGAATCTGTGAGTTACTTTTCGGCAAACTTAAAACTTGGTACTAGTACTTGGTACTAATTTAGTGATACAATAAACATAAATTAATGGAGGTGTACCTATGCATCAATCCAAAGCTAAAATTACTGCAATTGGCTCTTTTGTCCCTGAGCATATTATGACTAATTACGATCTAGAAAAACTGGTAGATACGAATGATGAATGGATCATTAGTCGTACAGGTATTCGTGAACGAAGAATAGCTAGTGACCTTGAGTACACAAGCGATATCGGATATAAAGCCGTGCTTGATCTTATGCAACGATATAACAAAACGGTAGATGACGTGGATATGATTATAACATGCACGTTCACTCCAGATTTTAAGACACCTAGTTCAGCTAATCTTATTCAGGCAAAACTCGGTATTAAGCAGACTGGCGCGATTGATCTAAATGCAGCTTGTGCTGGTTTTACTTATGGCTTGCATATGGCGAATGCATTGATCACATCTGGCCTACACAAAAAAATCCTTGTTATTGGAGCTGAAACATTATCCAAAGTTACAGATTATACTGACCGATCTACATGCATTTTGTTCGGTGATGGAGGCGGAGCAATGCTTGTTGAATATGATGAGCACCATCCAAGTTTCATTGCACATCATCTAGATTCAGATGGCGAGAAAAGTCATAACTTATATTGCTCCGACCTCTCTTCTTCTATGAATGATGAACAATTACAAGCTACAGAAAAAATTGTACAAAACGGGCGCGAAGTATATAAATGGGCAGTAACGACTGTACCTAAAGGAATATCTACTTTGCTCAATAATTCTATAATGACACTTGATCAAATTGACTGGTTCGTACCCCATAGTGCCAATCTTAGAATGATAGAATCAATTTGTGAGCGAATTAATTTCCCAATTGATCATACATTATATAGTCTCGAACACTATGGTAATACATCTTCAGCTACCATTCCTTTAGCTATCGATCTCGCTGTCAAAGAAAACAGAATAAAAAAAGATGATCATTTACTACTGTACGGCTTCGGTGGCGGGCTTACTCAAGCAGGCATCACCATCAAATGGACGATTTAGTATTCTTTCAAATCATGAAGGTGATATGGTAATATAAATCATTATATGTCTTGAAAGGAGCACCGCTCGATGAACAATTATGAGCCGTACTATTCAAATGGTCCACCCATTTACTCGCCTCCTGCCAAAACACAATCTTATGGTTGGATGATTTCAACGATTATTTTAGCTTGTGTTCTAATTGTAGCGTTTTTAGCAATAATATTTTTATTAATTGGTTTAGGAGTAGCTTCTGAACCTGACCGTTCTTCTGTAGCAATCGTAAATCAAGTTGAAATTTCAGAAAGTCAATTATTAGATTCGTTAATTGATTCCTATCCCGATCTATTAGTTGATGAAATTGATTATCTAATAGAAAATGAAATAATTAGACAAGAAGCAAAAGCACAAGGGATTACTCTCACAGATCAAGATTTGCTTGATCAATTAGCAGCTTCAAAAGTTGATTATGGTTCAGAAGAAGAATTTCAAGATTATCTTAACTATTATGAAATGACTACGGATGATTATAAAAACACACTCGTAATACCAACACTGACGCGCTTATTATTACAGAATGAAATCGTGATAACAGACGAAGAGATTTCTACTTACTTCGAACAAAATAAAAATAAAATCGGCCAATCACCTGAGCGCGTTCGAGCCTCACAAATTGTTGTGGATGATCTTGATTCCGCAAATCAAATTTTAGCAGAACTAAATAACGGTGCAAGCTTTATTAAGTTAGCTAAGCAGTATAGCACCGACTACTCTGCAGAAGACGGCGGAGATTTAGGATATTTCACTTACGATGAAATGGATGAGGAAATATCTGAAGTAGCATTTGCATTAGACATTAATGAATTAAGTCATGTGGTGCCAACTTATTACGGATATTCAATAATTCTAAAGACAGAATTTATCAATGCTATTCCAGCTCAATTCGCTGATGTACAACGAGGAATTGAAATAAAACTAATTAATGATAAAATTTATTCTGACTATAGTACCTATATCGATGATCTTATATTCCGATCTGATGTATGGAGTATTATAGATTACAATGAGGATGAATATTATGAGGAAGTAGATCCTTTTTCTAATCCAGTTATTAACCTCTAAGTAATGTGACTAGTTTCAAATTTAATATGTATGAATATACAAAAAAAGAATGTCAGTTCCAATGAGATCCTTTCATTGAAGCTATCATTCTTTTTTGTATTATAAGCAATATGGCGTGAGCATTATGAAACTGAAAGCTAGCGCATTCATCACGCTGCAATATGCTTATAGTCTTAATGATACCAAATAAGTATCATTACTCTTTCAAATGAGGCTGCTTAGGCTAAGGTACAGTGCTATAATTGATCAAAGATCACTTATCTGATCGTAATAAATTCAGCAAGATCGAAACGAGATGATAATTTGTATAAGATAAATGCATATGTACAAAAAAATGTCCTATTCTTATTAAATAAATATTTTACGGGACATTCCATGAACTATAAGCAGATCTTCGGGATCACTATTCCTATCTTTGTCGATTCCGCCTTCATCGTATTAATCAGCATATTGAATACTGCGATGATTAGTTCTTCTGGTGTTGCTGCTGTTAGTGCTGTCAGTGTTGTAGATTCGTTGAATATGTTTATTATTAGCGTATTCATTGCTATAGCTACAGGTGGTACAGTCATCGTTGCGCAATATAAGGGAAAGCGAGATCTTAAGCAAGCATCTAGTGCCGCCACTCAAGGGATATCGTCAGTTACCGTTATTGCTATTGTTATTAGCCTTTTAGCTATTATTTTTCACACACCTATTCTAACTGCTCTTTTCGGAAGTGCAGATATGGATGTGTTAGCTAACGCTAAAATCTTTTTTATTGGTAGCTGTATCTCTTATCCCTTTATCGGAATTTACCAAGCTATCGTTGGTGTCTTAAGAGGTGTTGGTGAGACAAAAGCATCTTTGGCTCTATCATTAATTCTTAATCTTTCCTACTTTATTCTTAATATCATTCTTATTACGCTACTTGATATGGGTGTACTTGGACTTGCAATTTCATTAATTGTCGCTCGTGTATTAGGTGCTGTCGTTTCATTAATCTATTTAATTCGATATAACCATACATTGCGCTTTAAGCTAAGAAGTATGCTTAATGTTCATATTTCAATATTGAAAAAAATAATGTATATTGGATTACCATTTGCAGCTGAACAACTGTTCTTTAATGGTGGGAAGCTGCTCACACAAACCTTTATTGTCCAGTTTGGCACTTTAGCTATAACCGTTAATGCTATTAGCAACTCATTATCTATGTTGTTTCAAATTGGTGGCACAGCATTAAGTGTAGCGGTAGTTACTGTGGTTGGACAATGTATGGGAAGAAAAGAAATCGCTGATGCAAGGAAATTCATTAAATCATTTCTCGGCTTATCTAGCATTTTCTTTGTATTTATTACAATCATTATCTTATCGCTGTTCCCGATGCTCGTAAATATTTACACGCCGCCAGCATCAATCATTCCGGATATTTACCGACTTATTCTACTATTATCTATTGCCCAACCATTAGTCTGGTCAGTAAGCTTTATTCTCCCATCTGCACTGCGGGCGGCTGGAGATTCTAAGTATACTTCGATAACTTCACTACTTACAATGTGGCTATTCCGTGTCATACTCGGATATGTATTGGGTGTCACTCTTAACTATGGACTAATGGGCGTATGGATCGCCATGGTAGCTGAATGGGCGGTACGAGGCTTCATATTTACTTGGCGCTTTAAGGGAGATAAATGGTATAAGCATAAATTAATCTAGCTCAATTAATAATACCACCATGATCGATATGATCATGGTGGTATTTTCATACTACTTACTATTAATATTGACCTGTGTATTTAGGAGAAATTAATGATTTGCCCGTTGCTGTCTTAAATTCTTGTACTCTAACATTTCTTGCAGATTCAATAGATTCTAGTCCAAGTTTATCCATGGTATCCATTGCTTCTTTATAATGTTTCTCGAATTCATCATCCGTTTTGGAGAACATCATTTTTGGTACAATTTGAGCCCAAAATACAGTTATTTTAGACTCAGCATTTGCTTCCTTAGATCCTGGCTCATAAGCATCAAATAGATTACCAGAATCTAATTCATCATTACTAAACATATATTTAGACGATCCATAGTGTAGTGATTCTACATATTCAGTCAATTCTGTTAGATTTTTATCTTTTACATTTTTCAACCATACATCATTAGTGAACCACCAGATAGAGTCAAGACCCCATTTTTTACCTGCTGCATTCCAATCTGCATTCATTTCAGCTTGAATGTCTTCATTAATCATATATTTTCCATCTGCCGTAATTGTAAATGTTTCTCCTTCTTTACCGAACTGATTCACGGTTTGACCATGTTCACTATACATATAATCAATAAACTGAATAGCACGTTCCTTATTTACTGATTTCTTGTTAATAAATGTTAATGTCCAACCCTTATTAAGTGCTCGTCCGTATTGAGGAAGTGATCCATCATTGGACTTGATTGCATCAATCGCAATGTATTTCGCATTTTCATCTGCTATAGCTAATTGAGTAACCGGACCTGAATAATCAGCAATACTTCCAATTTTCATAAATACTGCGCCTTGCGTAAGTTTTTCTTCGATTTGATTACGTGCACTCGTAAAGTTTTCAAGTGATAACAAGTTCTCTCTTGATAAACGATTTACAAACTGTAGCATATGCTTATATTCTGAAGTTGTACGAGCATCCACATATGAACCATCCTCAGCTTCTGATACTGCACCAAACGAACCTGCAAGTACACCTAAAGAATCTGCAATATACTTGTCTTTGTCAGCAAAGTAGATCGGTGCTACCGTCATACCGTTATATTGAATATTAGCAGCTTTGACTTTTTTCAGCGCTTCAATCAAAGTATCTTCTTGCTGTAATTCTTCAACTGTAATGCCAAGTTGATCCATAATATCTGCTCTAACTAGAATTTGTCCGTTTGAACGATCATTGAAATCAGGCTTAACATCTGGATATTGCTCTAACATTTCAGGTGATACATAGAAGTTCGGAATTGAATAGAAATTACCGTCACTTTGCGTGTACCAATCGATCATCGATTGTGGCAATATTGTAGAGAAGTACGGATCATATTCCTCAATCAATTCATTCATTGGAGCAACCATATCACTATTGATTAACGTTTGAACTAGAGAAGTACTGTTCCAACGATCGAGTGTAATAACGTCAGGAAGATTTCCTGTTGCCATCATAACATTAAATTCAGCATTTACATCATTACCCGCATGAATAAAATCAACGGAGACACCTGTATCTTCCGTAATTAATTTATCTACAAAGTTATTTTTTGCATCCCACTTTTTAGAGTAGCCTGATACCCCTGTGTACCATGATAAACTTACTGGTGATGTATTACTTTTCCAAGCAGGCTCACTGGCATCTGTTCCGCTAGTTGCATTTGTATCTTCATTTTGTTGCGCATTACCATTTGTCGATCCATTATTACTGGAACAGCCTGAGATAATTAATGCCAGCAAAACTAACATTATTGTTAAGTTATAAGAAAGTTTTTTCATGTTGATCCCCCTGTAATATAGTGTTTTAGTATTAGTTAACGAAGTTTTATCCTTTTACTGACCCGATAAGCATCCCTTTAATGAAGAACTTTTGTACGAATGGATACACAGCAACAATTGGTAACGAAGCTGCTACCATCGCAGCAAGCTGCAAAGTCGACGTAGTAACAGAACTTTGAGCTGCACCCAAATTGCCTGACATATTTGCTAGCAATAACGCTGCTTCAGTACTTTGGATTAGTTTCAAAATGTAGAGTTGTACCGTTTGCAGGTCACTACCCATCGTATAAATCATAGAGTCATAATAAGCATTCCAATGACCTACAGCAGTGAATAAAGATACCGCTGCTATAACTGGTTTTGATAACGGTAATATGATTTGTAGAAAAATACGATACTCGCCTGCTCCGTCTATTTTTGCAGATTCTATTAAAGCATCAGGTAACTCTGCAAAATAAGATCGGAAGAGAATAACATTCCAGAAACTAAAAATCGTTGGAATAATGTACACTAAGAAGCTATTATACAATCCTAACGAATTTAAGAGAATAAAATAAGGAATTAATCCTCCACTTAAGTACATACTCATTAATCCTAAAGTAGCATATACATTTTTATACTTTAATGTCTTTCTAGAAAATGCATAAGCAAATAATGATGTAAAAAGAATATGAGTAATCGTTCCTATTATCGTTCTTGCTAACGTTACTCCAAATGCTTGTAAAAGAGCATTGTCGCTAAACAGTGCCTTATAGTTATCAAACGTAAAGGATCGGGTCCATAAATATACACCTCCTTTAGCATAATCTAGCCCAGTATTGAAAGATCCAATGACGGAATACCAAAAAGGATATAGCGTAATTATAATTAAACAAGTCATGAAAATAACATTAAACACATTAAATATTCTGTCTGGTAATGAGTTGTCTTTTACCATGATAAACCTCCTAGAAGATACCTTTTCCTGAAATTTTCTTTGCAACAAAATTAGCTAGGTACAATAAGAAGACGGCAATGACTGTTTTCATCAAACCAACTGCTGTCGCATATTCCATTCTGAATTCTCTTAATCCAACTTTATATACATAAGTATCTATAACTTCACTAGCATCAATGTTTAATGGGTTTTGTAGAACAAAGAACTGATCGAATCCACTATTCAAAATATTACTAATAGCAAATACTAGTAAAATAACTATTGTGCCTGTTATAGAAGGCAATGTAATATACCAAATTCTTTGAAAGCGTGATGCTCCATCCATATAAGCAGCCTCATACATTTCTTGATCAATACCTGCAATTGCAGCTAAATATAAGATGGCACCCCATCCAAGCTCTTTAAATAAATTAGTTAGTACTGCTAACAACCAAAAATAATCTTTCTCCCCAAGAAAATGAATCGGACTATCAATTACACCAAGTGATGTTAATACATGATTCACTACGCCTGTACTTGGAGATAAAATACTAATGACTAAACCACCGAAAATACTCCATGATATAAAATGCGGTAGGTAAGTTACTGTTTGAGTTAGTTTTTTGAAACGAGATGAAGTAATTTCATTCAACATCACTGCAAATATAATGGTCACTGGAAAAGTAATCAATAACCCTAGAAGATTTATGCCCAATGTATTGCGAAGCATATTCCAAAAATTCATATCCGTCACGAATTCTTTAAAATTCGCAAGACCAACCCACTCGGCTTCAAATATGCCTTTTATCCCTGTTACAATGTTGTAGTCCTTAAATGCTACTAGAATCCCGTAAAGAGGGATAAAAGTGAATATTAAAATAAAAAGAATACCTGGAACAATCATAGATTGTAAAGATAACTGATCTCGATCTCCTAGTATACTTTTCAATTTCCCTCGACCAGTAGCTACTGGCACATCTGTCTCTTTCATCATCTAGGCTCCCCTCTTGTATGCTACTACTAAATTGTAAACGCTCTTAATTTATTACAACAGGATGCTAGTTTGTGAAAAGGTATCATTTTTTATAAAAAAAAGCTAAGTATCCAAAAGATGGACACTTAGCTACTCATTACTTATTATTTAGGCTTTGAAATTGTTGTCTGATAACTTTTCGGCCCTACACCATAGTAATTCTTAAATACTCGTGTAAAGTTTTTCGGATTACTATATCCTAAAGCTTCTGCTACCTCATTAATTTTAACATGGGTACTACTAAGTGCATTTTTGGCATATTCCATTCTTGTCTTTGTTACATAATCTTGAAATGTAGTTCCTGTGTTTTCCTTAAACATTTTACTGAAATAATGATAACTCACATTACAATAGTTAGCGACAATTGCCATATTAATTTCATCTAGTAAATGCTCTTGTACATATCGCTTCGCAATTTCAATCACGTTATAACTCTTAAACAAATGCTCTCTGGCATCGATTGTTTGAAACATACATGTTTTTAGATATATCCTAAGCTTTTCACCTTGTGAAAACAAATAGAAATCTCGTGTTTCATTCGGATGCCAGCTAATAACTCGCAATATGTTATCATAAATTTTCTTCAAGCTATCCATACTATATTGTTTGAGCTGTTCATCACCAAAATAGCGCTGAATAAATGGTATGACATCATTTTTATTAGACATATCAATCATCTCAATTAGTTTTTTTACATCATCAGCTTCAATGACCGCTTCCTTTTTCCCATGAAGCACTCGCTCATCAATCATAGTATGTGGACGAACTGTAAGTTTATATTTCCAACATTCATAGGCACTGTAATAAGCGTTCTTGAGCAACGCAGGTGATAATACTAGTTCCCCACGTGATATGATGATAGGAATATCTGCAAAGATAGTTAATGTCTCTTCCAATAGTTTATCGATGCTACTAGATGTATAAGACGAATCAGCATTTATCCAAAGCGCAAGATCGTTTTGCCAATTGTAGAAAGGATAGATATTGATAGTCTCATCCTCTCCATATTGGGCAAGAAAGTATTGTGCCAGCATCGAAGTCCAAGAAGAGATCGTTGATTGTCCCTCCGTTGACGTAATAATTGCTACACAGGTCTGGCTATACGGTAAAGGAATTTGTAATCTTTCAAACACTTCTTCATACGTTGTTGCTGACGCCTCGACATTTCCTATCACACTATTTATTTCACGACTTACTTTATCGATCCAAGAAAGATTTTTCTCCGTCGATCCTTGATTTTGCTGTTCTCGCTCATACTCTAGGCTAATAATCATTTTACTTAACGCTTCTCTTAGCTCTTCCGTATGAACTGGCTTTAACAAATAATCAGTAACACCTAGCTTAAAGCTTTCCTTAACAAGATGAAACTCATCGTATCCGCTAATGACTACCAATTTACAGCCTAATTCTAACGCCATTAGCTTTTCAATAAATGATACCCCACCCAAATGCGGCATATTGAGATCAGTTAAAATAATGTGCGGTGCATAGCTCTCTAACTTCGCTATTGCATCTAGACCATCATTTGCAGTTTTAATTTCACTAATTTGCTCCAAATTAAGATACAATATAATATCTTTAAGTCCTTCTCTAACAATTTCCTCATCATCTACGATTAATAGTTTATACATCGGTGTAATTCCTTTCACTCGTAGGGTAGTTTTATCAAAATTTTCGTATATTCATACTCTTTGCTATGTACGGTCAGATGATAGACATCTCCATAATACAGACGAAGACGACTATTAATATTTTGCAACCCAATTGAGCTACTTCTCTTACCACCCTCGGGCTGAAGTGGTAATTGGAATTGTTGATTAAGCTCCTCCAGCTTCTGCTGCGTCATTCCATTACCATTATCCTCAACATGAATCCAGAGCTCTTGATTTTGAATTTCTATTGAAATATTTACCTCTAATTGCTCTTGAGCCTTAAACTTGCCATACTTAATACTATTCTCAACAATTGGCTGCAATAGAAACTTAATAACTGGGTAGGTTTTCAATGTATCATCCATCGTCACCTGCAGTGAAATACGTTGGCTTGTACTAATTTTCTGCAGACTCATATATTTTTTAATTAGCTCAATCTCTTCTCCTAAAGTAGATTGATGGGTTTGCTCACTTAAGTTATACCTCAAAATTTTACCGAAATCTGCCAATGAGTCAGCAATATCAAACATTTTTTCTTTAATAAAACGCATCCGAAAAATATCAAGAGTATTGTAAATAAAGTGAGGATTGATTTGATATTGCAATGCTTGAATTTGCGCCTCTTTCCTTAGACGCTCTTTCATAACCACATTATGTATAAGTTCGTTATTCATATCGATTAAGTTGTTAAAATCCTGTGCAATCTGACCAAATTCATCACGATTTTTATCAGGAATGCGTCTATTAAGATCTCCAGACATTACCTTTCTCATAACAGTTATCATCCGATTAAGTCTTAAAAAAATCATCTTAACCATAACTAAGCAAGTTATTATTAACAATATTAAGCTGGCGAGCACAATAAGCACTTGATTGACAACACTGTTTTTTGTTGAAGTGTTCAATTGTTCTAGTGACATCTTAAATACAAAATATTGATCTAGCTCACTTAATTGCTTATAAAAGTACAAATGCTGCTCATGAATGAAATGTCCCTGCACCTCTTTAAGATGCGGCTCTATAATAGAAAATTGCTCTTCATTATCCACCGTTGTCGTTGCATGGACGATACCCTTATCGTTCATTAAAAACTGCATATGTTCATTTTCGTTCGCAGGATCACTAGATTGAAGTAAGTAATCTTCTGCTATCATAATCGTCACAATGCCTAATAAGTTTCTCGTAGATGAATATAATTTGCTGACTAGTGTATACACATCACGATTCGTGCTCAAATGATTTGGAAAATTCGGCGCTTCATCAGGAGCAAGCCATATGTATGACTTTGTTTCATCAGCTAAAAATTTTTGAATCATAGGATGATGCTGCTGATGACTCAGATTTAGAAAGAACGGCCATGACTCAGGTATGTTATCATTTTCCATAAAAACTCTTATTGTATAATCATCAGATTCGGTAAAGGCGGTAGCATACTTAACGATAGGTACGATACCATCCAAATAATAGCTTAAAAATTCCGACTCATCCTCAAGATAAGGATCATCCATAAATTCCAGTAGCTTAATATTTTTTACAACAACATCATTCAGATCATAAGGTACTGCTAACTTGTTTTCTAATTCTCCACTAGCTTGATTAAAGGTAAATTCCATCTGTGTAATAAATTCATTCTGTATTCGTTCCGTCGTATTATGATTCAGTCTAATTAATACTAATGAAAATAGAATAAAAGGAATTGAATAAATAACAATCATCTTAACGATGATACTATTCAGACCAAACTTTTGCTTCATCCTGCTGCTCCCTCACCTAAATTATTAGCATCTTATCACAAAAAAAGGCTATCATCTAGCTATATTGACGATATTGATGTCTGTATTGAGCAGGTGTAATGCTATGCTCCTTCTTAAATAAACGTATAAAATAATTGGTGTCCATGCCTACTAGATTCGATATTTCTTGTATTGTTAAATGACTATTCTCCATCGATTCAAGCAACAATATTGCCTGTCCCAATCGTAATCGTTGCAAATAAGTTAATGGATTTACACCATATGTTTCTTTAAATAATCGTTGAAAATGCTGAACTGAATACCCAACAGCATATGCAATATTTGCAATTCTTATATTTTCATTATAATGCTGTTGCATAAGATGCACTGCCCGTTGTAAGGCATGTGTTGATGGTGTTGATTGAACAATTGAAGAAGAATTTTCTTTCTCTGAAACGATATGAGATAGTACAATTAACCATTCGTATAACTGCACAGATATATTTTGATCCACATGCTGGTCCTCATCATAATAACTATTCCACATTTGGTGTATCCGATTACTTGACTGTTGTAATTGATCATTATCTAATAAAATCGGTGTTAGCATTGGAATCGCACAAGCACTAATGAAGGACTCAGCTAAATACCCATTAATACCCATATAACCTAAAATCCACATTTGATCTTGCTTAGGGTAGTACTCATGAGCAAGCTTCCCGGGAACTAGCAATACTTGTCCCACCTCCGAAACAATCTTTTGCTGTCCAGCAAAGTGAAATACACCTTCTCCTTCAAAATTAATAAAGCATTGCAGCGTCGGATAACCAATAGGACGATTTTGAGAGGTTTGCTCATGCAACCCACAACTGTACAAAGACAATGGGTAACTTTGATTGGAATGATTCTGGAACAAACGAAAAGGAAGCATTTAGTGTTCTCCTTAAATATTCATTTTATATGATTATACTTATATTTATTTATAGCATATACATTACACCGAATATTGCATAGCCTAATAATTATAGATTTTTTCAATATTGTTGCTCATATACTGATCCAAAATCATTTGATGCAACCCAGCACATTCATTTTGTACTATTTTATATCCGCTTTTGTGCTAACGATTGAATCTCATTATTTCTTACAATGAAACTATATTTTTTTGAGAGGATGATTGTTATGCGTGAACGATTAAGTATGGATAAGGATTGGCTTTTTCATTATGGAGAACTACAACGTAATGATGAATCATCTCATGATGCGATATATGGCAATGCAAAAGCAGGTGGACTAAAAGGCGCCGCTAGCATTGAATGGAATGATAATGAATGGGATACGGTCCAATTACCTCACGATTGGTCCTATCAATTGCCTTTTGACCGTGAGCACGGTATTGCTGACTTCGGCTATAAGCAAAGAGGTACAGGCTGGTATCGCAAAAAATTCAAGCTTTCATCAGAAGATGAAGGAAAACAGTTAATACTTGAATTCGATGGTATTGCGACACATGCTACAATTTACTTGAATGGTAGCATATTAGAACGAAACTTCTGTGGATATACGAGCTTCGCGGTAGATATTACCGATCGAGCTTTCTATGGTGATCGTCCAAACCTACTGGTTGTAAAAGTTGATGCTTCTATTTCAGAGGGTTGGTGGTATGAGGGTGCAGGTATTTATCGTCATGTGTGGTTAACGAAAACTGCTCCAATGCATATTGATTATCGTGGTATATGGGTTCGTCCAGAAAAACAAGATGAAAAGCAGTGGTATACACATATTGAAACAAAGTTAAGTAACGATGCTACAGAACGTGCAGAATACAAACTTATTTCTCAAATCTATAATGATAAAAAACTGTTAGTAGCTGAGGAGAGCTATACTGATGTACTTGAAGCTGGAGAAGCGAAATCGGTTAATAATCAAATCGCTGTACAAGATCCTGCACTTTGGGATGTAGATGCGCCACATTTATATGAGCTACACTCTATTATCGAATGTAATGGTCAAATTATCGATCGCGTAACGACTAACTTTGGTTATCGTACGATTCGTATTTGTCCAGATAAGGGTTTCTATCTCAATGAACGCCAGCTAAAATTAAAAGGAACTTGTAATCATCAGGATCATGCAGGAGTGGGTGTTGCTCTACCAGATGCCTTACATGAATATCGTATTAAGCGTTTAAAGGATATGGGTAGTAATGCTTATCGTTGTGCACATCACAACCCCACACCAGAACTATTAGAGGCTTGTGATCGCTTAGGAATGCTCGTTATGGATGAGAATAGAAATTTTGATAGCTCACGTGAAGGAATACTTCAAGTCGAAAATATGGTCACTAGGGACCGTAACCATCCATCAGTTATTTTTTATAGTTTGTTTAACGAAGAGCCACTTCAAGGAACGCCTATCGGTAGAAAAATGTTCCAGCGTATGAAGAAAGCTGTACAGCAGTTAGATTCTACTCGCCCGATATTAGGAGCTATGCACGGCGGCGTAATGGAAGATAATGGTATAGCAGATATTTCAGATATTACAGGCTTTAATTACATGAATGGAGCTTACGATAAATTTAGAGAGAAGCATCCGCAGCAACCAATGATCGGATCAGAAACAGTCAGTGCCTTTTCGACTCGTAACTGCTATGAAAGCAACACTACTACACAAGTATTCGACAGCTATGATCGTGAACGAGCAAACTGGGGTAATACTGTTCGTGAATCTTGGAAAACGATCAATACCCGAGATTACGTTATGGGTACTTTCGTCTGGACTGGCTTCGATTATCGCGGAGAACCCACTCCTTATGAATGGCCAAGCGTAAGTACACACTTTGGTATTATGGATACATGCGGCTTCCCTAAGGATGCCTATTACTTGTATCAAGCATTTTGGCTAGACGAGCCAATTTTGCATATTCTCCCACATTGGAACTGGCAAGGTAAAGAAGGACAATCGATTGAGGTGATGGCTCATACGAATTGCGATGAAGTTGCACTTTATATCAATGGTAAATTAGTAAGTCGTCAGTCGGTAGACATTTATGAACAATTGATATGGGAAGTTCCTTATGAGCCAGGCGTTGTAAAGGCTGAAGGATACCACAATCAGCAGCTAGTTAAAGTAACTGAAGTGAGAACTACAGGAGAAGCTGTTGCGCTTAAAGCAGAGTTACAAAAATCAGAGTTACTAGGGAACGGTAAGGATGCGACGGTCGTTAATATTTATGCAGTTGATAAAGACAACAATTTCGTTCCAACTGACAATCGTCTTCTATCCTTCTCTATTCAAGGTAATGGCAAAATATTAGGATCAGGTAATGGTAACCCAAACAGTCACGAATCTGATGTTAGCAATGAACGTCATTTGTTTAACGGTTGTATGCAATTAATCGTTCAAAGCACTGCTGGTACTACACCAATTACCTTGCAATTTGAAAGTGATGGACTAGTGACGTTGCAGCTTCCTATTCCCGTCATTGCGACTGATGAGTATCTTCATATTCCAACTGTTAGTGAGCGCTACATTAACGAATGGATCGTTTCTCAAACACCATTTGAAAACCGTCCGGACGCTAATATGGAAATTGCAACTACTGATATGAACAGCTGGGAAAAGGTAGATGTGAGCTTCGGGGCAAGAGAAACATTAAAAGGAATCGACGGCTATGTTATTTATCGTAATCGAATTCCGACGTCCTTTGTTCAACATGAACAAGACCCTTACCTATGGTTCCATTCTATCTGTGGAAACGCTGAGATCTTTATCAATGAAAAGCTTGTCCTTAAGCAAGAGTTCCCATGGTCAATGGATTTGGAAGTTCCACTTAGCTCTTCGTTCGAAAATGAAAATGAAACGATTACCATAACAGTATTACTGGAAATTAATAAAGAAATGTACAGCCCAGGTGTAAATGGAGCTGTATCAATTAGAACTAAGTAAATGTAAACACAAAAAAGCTAAACCCTTAATTATCTTACGATAATTAAGGGTTTAGCTTTTTCATTAACACTAGTAATCACTAGGGGCTGATTCCGCTTTGTTCACAATAGATATACCTGCACTAGCACCAATTCGAGATGCTCCTGCTTTAATCATTGCTACTGTTGTATCATAATCACGAATACCACCTGATGCTTTTACCCCTACTCGCTCACCTACAGTATGCCTCATTAGAGCAATATGCTCCGTCGTTGCACCGCCTGAGCTGAATCCAGTAGAAGTCTTCACATATTTCGCACCTGCTTCTACAGCTAGCTGACAAGCAATCACAATTTCCTCATTCGTAAGTAAACTTGTTTCTAGAATTACCTTCACAATTGCCGTAGCACCCGAGGCATTTACAACGGCTTCAATATCCGATTTGACTGCACTTAAAAACCTACTTTTTAAGTAACCGACATTGAGTACCATATCAATTTCTGTTGCGCCATCCACTACAGCCTGCTGTGCTTCTAACGCCTTAATTGATGTTGCATTCGCTCCCAGTGGAAATCCTATTACCGTCGTAATACCTACATCACGATCATCTTGTAATTGCTCTGCTGCAAGCTTTACCCAGCAGGGATGTATACATACTGTTGCAAATCGATATTGTTTGGCTTCTGTGCATAATTGAATGATATGTTGCTCAGTAGCATCAGCTTTGAGCAATGTATGATCAATATAAGAAGTCAGTTGATTTCCGTTCATCGTTAGCCACTCCTGTCATCGATATTTCATTGCCATTATTGTAACGTTAATGAAATGAAATAGCTATTCCAGAAGTACTATTTATATAACTTTAGAAGAGTAATTCTCAATAAGACATAAGCGAATGCAAATAACTATACAGATAGTACAAACCCTCTGTAAAAACATGGTCATGATTACCCTGCAGTATCATGACCAGTCTCATTACAATAATTCTTTACGAAGTTCGGCAGCTGATTTTGGAGACAAGTAACCGAAAGGAATATCGAATACTGTCTTAGCACCTTTTTGTCCTTCATTTGCAAGTTTGTAAGCCGCACGTGCATAAGCAACTAGAACACTTGAAGTGAATTCTGGATTGCTATCCAGTTTCAAACCAAACTCCATAATTTGCGTATTACCTTCACCAGTTGTACCACTTCTTAGTACAAGTCCACCATGAGGCATAGCAGAGTGATTAGCTTCTAATTCTTCTTCTGAGATAAAGTTAACGATTGTATCGTAATCTGAGAAGTAGTTAGGCATAGAAACGATTTCTTCTCTGATGCGCTCAAGATCCGCACCTTCTTCAGCTACTACATAGCATTCACGAAGATGTTTTTCACGAGTAGAAAACTCAGGGTTTTCACCGTTACGTACACGTTGTACCGCATCTTCAACTGGAATAGTATATTGTTTTCCGTTTTTCACGCCTGCAACACGACGAATCGCATCAGAGTGACCTTGGCTTACACCTTTACCCCAGAAAGTATATCCATTACCTACAGGTAAGATGGATTCAAACAACAATCTGTTCAAAGAGAATAGACCTGGGTCCCAGCCTGTTGAAATAACGGCTACTTTACCACTTTCATTAGCAGCAGCATTAACTTCATCGAAGTAATCTGGAATTTTAGCATGAGTGTCAAAGCTGTCAACTACGTTGAACATTTTCGCAAATTGCGGTCCTTGTTCAGGAAGATCTGTAGCAGAACCTCCACATAGAATCATGACATCAATGTCATTTACAAAGTTTTTTGCATCCTCGATCGAATATGCTTTTGTGTCAGAAGAAATAGTTGCAGGATCTCTTCGAGTGAAAATTGCATCCACTTGCATATCCGGATTTTGTGCGATGGATAATTCAACGCCACGGCCGAGATTGCCGTAACCTACGATTCCAACGCGAATCCGCTTAGTCATAATTGAAAACTCACCCTTCTTTAATAAAAGTTCAAAACATTTGCTTGTCAGCACCAAGAAGATGCCATGAAGCTAAGGAAGTGAAGAGCACAGCTATATCATTCGTACGTGAGCACTGGAACAACTGATGAATGGCATATTCGAAGTAGAATAGACTACAATGCTATTCATCGTTGAACTTCCTATTAAACCCAACCTCTTGCTTCCATTGCAGCAGAGATACGTTTAATTGCGATCATGTAAGCAGCTTTACGAAGGTTTACATTGTACTCTTTCGCAAGATCACGAACTTCCTTATATGAGTTAATCATAATTACTTCTAGTTTTTCAAGTACTTCTTCTTCGCTCCAGTAATAATTCATCAAGTTTTGTACCCACTCGAAGTAAGAAACCGTAACGCCACCTGCATTAGCAAGTACGTCAGGAATAACAATAATTCCTTTTTCTGTTAGAACACGATCTGCTTCAGGAGTAGTAGGTCCATTAGCTGCTTCAGCTACGATTGTTGCTTTAATAGCTGCTGCATTTGAAGAAGTAATTACATTTTCAAGAGCTGCAGGAATAAGAACAGTTACATCAAGTTCAAGCAATGCTTCGTTAGAAATATGGAATTCTTTACCGTAGTCAAGAATAGAAGCATTATCTTTAAGGTCTCCAACTTTAGCAAGATCTAGTCCATTAGGATCGTAGATACCACCTTTAGAGTCACTTACTGCCACTACTTTACAACCAGCTTCATCAAGAAGACGAGCTGCAATGCGACCAGCATTACCGAAACCTTGAATAGCAACTGTAGCTTCGCTAGCAGTTTTACCCATATCTTCAAGTGATGCAAGAATTGTATATACACATCCTTGAGCAGTTGCTTCATTACGACCTTTAGAACCACCAAGAATAAGAGGTTTACCAGTAATTACACCTGGAGAGTTTACACCAGCAAGTTTGCTGTAAGTGTCCATCATCCAACCCATAGTTTGAGCGTTTGTGTATACGTCTGGAGCAGGAATATCTTTTTGTGGACCAACGAAAGCAGCAATTGCTTCCATGAAGCCACGGCTAATTCTTTCTAGTTCACCTTTACTATGCTCACGTGGGTTACAAATAACTCCACCTTTACCACCACCATAAGGAAGGCCAACTACACCACACTTAAAGCTCATCCACATGGATAGTGCTTTTACTTCGTCCAATGTCACATCTGGATGGAAGCGAATTCCACCTTTAGTAGGACCAATTGCATCATTATGTTGTGAACGGTATCCTTCAAACACACGTACAGAACCATCATCCATTTTAATTGGGAAGTTAACTGTAAGAACACGCATAGGACGTTTCAATACATTTGAAATATGCTCCGGCAAATTAAGTAATGCTGCTGCTGCATCAACTTGTTGTTGTGCAATCTCATATGGATTTAGAGTTTCTTGAATAACTGATACTGTCATAATAGATCTGCCCCTTATAAGTGAATTCGACCACCTGTTTGTGTCGTTTGTTACATCATACTCCTATATTTATATTTTGGGAAGAATAATGTGTGCATATAGTGCAAACTTTTTTGGTAATATTACATTGTAAACTTATATAACATTATGGTGTAATATAAGTTTATGGTTAAGAATAGCTTATATAACATTTCAAGTATATTCACATTTTTTTAATAATAAATTACATTAAAACCACTTTTGTTATTGCATATATGGCAGGTATTTATAAGTTTAATTATCAACTATCGTTAGTTATTTCATTAACGGACTAGCATTTCTGTTAAACCTATCGATACTATATATGTAATAGTACTGTTTACATCTCGACTTACGATCATATTGTTCACAATTCGTTCATATTTAATAGCCTTGAAAAAGCACTGTACAAAAAGTGCAAACTTTTAAATATTAATATTTTTCCATAAAAAAAGAGTAATTTCCTTATTAGCGGTTAACTAATGTTGGAAAAGCACTCTTTTCAAATTTGCATTTTTCTACATTATAATGAGATTCATAACAGTTGCTTGTCAGCGCCTAGAAGATGCCATGAAGCTAGGAAAGCGAAGCGCGCAACGTACGTTATTGGTACGTGAGCACTTACAATGTTTCTGTAAGAAACATACTTCGAAAGCTTTTGCTTATCGACCGATGAATGGCAGCTTCGACGTCGAATTCACTACGAAGTCAATCACCGCGATCACAAGTGACTGTTTTGAACTACCTCTTCCAATAAAAGTTCAAAACAGTTGCTTGTCAGCGCCAAGTAGACGCCATGAAGCTAGGGAAGTGAAGCGCACAACGTACGTTATTGGTACGTGAGCACTGGATCGACCGATGAATGGCAGCTTCGACGTCGAATTCACTACGAAGTCAATCATCGCGATCACAAGTGACTGTTTTGAACTACAGCTCTACTTGCGGTGCATCTTGAACTCCAGGAACAACTCATTATAATGACTCAACATTCTCGGTCCAAGATTTTTGTAGACTTCCAGACGGGAAGTCAGTTCTTCATCTGGATAGAAGCGCTCATCACTTGATATTTCCTCATCTAATAACTCAAGTGCGGCATCGTTTGGCGTAGAGTAACCTACATAATCTGTATTTTGAGCCGCTACTTCTGGATCAAGCATGAAATTGATAAATTGATGTGCACCTTCAATGTTACGTGCTGTTGAAGGAATAACGATGTTATCGAACCATAGGTTAGAACCCTCACTAGGCACAATATAGTCAAGATTTTCATTCTCGTCCATAATCTCTCGAGCATCTCCAGACCATACTAATGCCGCTGCTGCTTCTTCATTAGCCATTAACATCTTGATCTCATCACCAACAATCGCTTTTACATTTGGCGTTAGATGAGAAAGTTTCTTAAGCGCTTCTTGTAAATGCTCTTCATTCGTGTCATTTAAGGAATAACCTAACGAATTTAAGCCCATACCAATAACTTCACGTGCGCCATCAAGTAGAAATACATTATTGTTCAATTGCTCATTCCAAAGATCGTTCCAGCTTTCGAACGTAAGATCACCTACAAGATCTGGATTATAGACGATGCCTACAGTACCCCAGAAATAAGGAATCGAATATTCATTATCAGGGTCGAAGGCAAGATCAAGAAAATTGGGATCTATATTTTTTAAATTAGGCAGCTTAGTATGATCAATTGGCAGTAACAATCCTTCTGCTTTCATCTTATCAATAGCATATTCCGACGGAATACTTATATCAAAGGTCGTACCACCTTGCTTAATTTTAGTCATCATCGCCTCATTCGAATCGAATGTTTGGTAGATGACTTTAATACCTGTCTCCGATTCAAAGCGTTCAATCAACTCAGGATCGATATAATCTCCCCAGTTATAAATCGTTAGAGTATTGTCTCCAGAGTACCCTTCACTTCTATTCATGTAATCAACGAGATAGATTAAAGCGAAGCAAACAATAAAAACAAGAATAAACATTCGAGATATTTGTTTCATTATTTTGCCCCCTTGTCTTCTAATCGATTATTACGTTGGTTAATGAAGTAATATCCAATAACCAGTAAAACCGTGAATAGGAATATAAGCGTTGAAAGGGCATTAATCGAAAGTGAAACTCCTTGTCTTGCACGAGAATAGATTTCTACCGCTAATGTTGAATATCCATTCCCCGTCACAAAGAAAGTAACTGCAAAGTCATCTAAAGAATAAGTTAATGCCATAAAGAAACCTGCAAAAATTCCAGACTTAATAAATGGCATAATAACACGAGCAATAACATGCCATGTACTTGCTCCTAGATCTCGTGCAGCATCGATTAAGGAATCGTTCATTTCTTGTAACTTTGGTAGCACCATAATGACTACGATCGGAATACTGAACGCAATATGTGAAAGTAATACCGATACAAAACCAAGCTTTACGCCCACTATAGTAAACAAAATTAGAAAAGATGCTCCAATAATAACATCCGGGCTAACGATCAAAACATTGTTAAGCGTCAGCAATGTTTGCTTGGACTTACTACGCATAAAATGAATTGCGATTGCACCAAACACGCCGATAATCGTCGATATTGCTGCTGATAATAGCGCAATAATAAATGTATTTAACACAATAATTAATAGACGCGTATCTTGCATGACTTCTTTGTAATGATCTAATGTGAACCCTTCAAAACCTGTCATTGTTCCACCGCTGTTAAAGGAATACACCATTAGATATACAATCGGAGCATACAGCACGATGAATACTGCAATGAGGTATAAACGAGAGAGCTTTAATTTATCGTTTAACAAGATCTAGCCCTCGCTTTCTAAGGCCCATGAGCATCATAACAGCGACCATAATTATAATTAAGAATACAGCAATTGTTGCACCCATACCCCAATCTTGCGTCACGAGAAAATGCTGTTCAATAGCAGTGCCTAGCGTTATCACTCGATTTCCCGCTATTAGACGAGTAAGCATGAACAGGGACAGCGCAGGAATAAATACTGCAATACATCCAGCTTTAACACCATCTAACGTCAATGGGAAAATTACTTTTCGAAAAGTTCCCATCGAGGACGCACCAAGATCCCTCGCTGCATAGATAAGCGATGGATTCATTTTTTCTAACGCATTAAAAATCGGTAAGATCATAAACGGAATAAAAATATATACCGATACAAAGATGAAACTGAAATCGGTAAATAAGATTTGACGGTTTCCAATGCCTACTGTTTCAAGTACCGCATTGACAACACCATACGTACCAAATATACCGATAAATGCGTATGCTTTTAGCAATAGGTTAATCCAGCTAGGTAATATGATTAGTAACAGCCATAATGACTTATGTTTCGTTTTCGTCAATAAATACGCTGTAGGATACGCGACAGCCAAAGAAATTATTGTAATCAGTAATGCATACCAAAATGAACTTAATGTCATTTTCATATAGACTGGTGTGAAAAATTTCTTGTAGTTTTCAAATGTGAATGCTCCTTCGACATTGAAGAAAGAGTAATACACGATAAGAATAATCGGAGCTATTACGAATAAAGCGATCCATAAAAAATATGGAACCAAATATATATTGCGTGTTCTAGTTTCCATGATTCATCTCCTTAGTTGGAGACGCTAACTCCTTATGATCAACTTCACTGTCTTCATATGATTCCAGTCGTTTATCAAATTCTTCTTCTGTCTCACCTAGACGCATGACGTGAATGGCTTCTGGTTCAAAGTATAAACCTATACGTTCCCCAACAGTTGCTTTGCGAGTACTATGTACTAGCCATTCATTGTCATTATCATCATAACAACAAATTTCATAATGTACGCCGCGGAACAACTGTGAGTCTACTCGAGCATGAAGTTGACTACGATCCAAGCCAACAATTTCAACATCTTCAGGACGAATAACAATATCAACGGTTTCATTAACATTTAAGCCTTGATCCACACACGGAACTATTGTTCCAGAAATTTCTACTTCAAAGTCTTTAATCATCTTACCCTTTACAATATTTGATTCCCCAATAAAATCAGCAACAAAGCGGTTAATCGGTTCATCGTAAATATCGATAGGTGTACCTGACTGTTGAATAATACCACCATTCAACACGAAAATTTCATCAGACATCGCTAATGCCTCTTCTTGATCATGTGTAACAAATATGAATGTAATTCCTAATCTACGTTGTAACTCACGTAATTCATATTGCATTTCTGTTCTTAACTTGAGATCTAATGCAGATAACGGTTCATCCAACAATAAAATTTGCGGCTCATTCACTATAGCTCTTGCAATCGCAACACGTTGACGCTGACCACCAGACATTTCCGTAATTTCACGATTTTCATAACCTACTAAGTTAACAAACTTTAAGGCCTCTGCCACTTTTTCTTTAATCACTGCTTCCTTCATCTTTTTGATTCGTAGACCAAACGCAACATTTTCAAATACGTTCAGATGCGGGAATAAAGCATAATCTTGAAACACCGTATTTACTTGACGTTCATTAGCAGGCAAGTTATTAATTACTTTTCCATTAAAATAAATATTACCCTGGCTAGGTGCTGTGAAACCCGCAATTAAGCGAAGAATCGTCGTCTTACCACAGCCCGAAGGACCTAGCAACGTATAAAATTTACCACGCTCTATTTCAAAGCTGACATTTTTCAGAACGGCTGGATCACGCTCATCGTATTGTTTTGAAACACCTTCAAAACGAATAATCGTTTGTTCCATTTCTTTGACTCCTTTAACTTTGCAATTAAGGTGATTATACATGATTATCATCTTTTTGTGTTCATTATTAGACATCTACCATCTATATTTACTTAATTTCTACATAAATCATTAAAACCATGTATCTCATCTATAAAATGCTATCCATTTATTTATATTAATAGTATCTTCCGCCAAAAAAAGCCTCAGTTTGAGCAGTAATACTGTCAAACTGAGGCTTTTCATTGATCTATTCAGTTATCGTTTGAAACTTCTTTTTGAAGCTTACATTCATGTAAATGTAGCTTAATACTGAACATACAACCATTAATGCTAGCAACGGCCACACACTACTCCAGAACATATCCATATCACCACTAGAAATAGCCTGTTTGAATCCTGTTACCGTATATGTCATCGGCAAGAATGGATTAATCGCTTGTAACCAATCCGGTACAAGTTCAATTGGGAATGTTCCAGCTGAACTTGTTAGTTGCAGAATTAGCAAGACGATTGCAATAAATCTTCCCACATTGTCCATCGTCACACATAACAATTGAATCAACATCATATAAGTTAAACTCGTAATAATTGCGAATAAGAAGAATGCTCCAAGGTTTACTACTTCAAGATTAAGAATTGGTAAAATAGATGCACCTAGAATTAATGCTTGAAGAATAGCGATCAGTCCAACTATCACTGTTTTACCAGCATACCAGCTTTTACCGCTATGAGGTTTCAATGATGGCTCTCTCATAGAATATACGACAGTAAGCAACATACATCCAACATATAATCCAAGTGAGATAAAGTAAGGAGCAAATCCTGTACCGTAGTTAGGTACACTAGAATATGAACTTGTCGTCAATACGACAGGTTCAACAAATTGATCCTCCATCTGTTCAGTCAAAGTTAGATTGAGTGATTCGCCATTAGCATCACCTAGTTTTGTTGCAAGTTCATTTGCTCCTTCATCAAGCGTTGTTAAACCTGTAACTAATTCCTTATTACCTGTAACCAATTCCTTACTACCCGATACAAATTTATCACTAGATCCTTTCAGCGACTGTAAACCTGTAGCTAACTGAGAAGATCCTTCTTTTGCAGAAGTGATACCTGAAGCTAATTGGCTAGCCCCTTGTTTAGCTTCTGTTAATTTTGTAGCTAATTGATTCGATCCAGTTGATAAGTCACTCAATCCATTAACAACTTGTGAGGAACCAGTAATTAATTGATTCTCACCTTCTTCTTGGGCCAACAAGCCATTAACCAATTGTTCACTGCCTGCTAATAATTGCTGGAACGAGGCACTACCTGCCAAGTCACTGCTTTGACTTGCTAATTGTTGTAAGCCTGCTTGTAATTGCATCGCACCTTGCTTCAACGATGTTGTACCTTCACTAATGTTATTAAGACCAGTATCTAAGCTTGCATATTGCTTAACTAACTGAGAAATTCCGCCATTCAGTGTTTTAGCACCCTCAGTTAATTGCGACATGCCACTGTTTAAAGTGTTACCACCAGTCTGCAAAGTACCCAGACCACTGGACAATTGCGTTCCTGCAGTATTTAACTGAGCAGCACCAGTCTGCAATTCAATTAAACCATCAGCTAGCGTTTGTTGACCTGCAAGTAACTTAGTTGCACCTGCCTTAGCTGAATCTGTACCATCCGCTATTTTGTGAGCACCATCACTTGCAGCTTCAATACCTTCAAGTGCTTCGCCAATCTGTTCATAGATTGAAGTAACATACGTTTTAGATATTTGTTGATTAAGCAATGTTGTCATCTGAGCTGTAGCTGTACCGCCAATCTGACCCGCTAAGAAGTTATACCCTTCATTCGGTGTATAAATCAGCTCCGCTTGCTCTGGGTTATCACCTACTAATGAAATAGCTTGTTCTGAAAATTTTTGAGGAATTTCAATCATTATATAGTAGTAGTTATCTTTAAGACCCGCTACTGCTTCTTGTTTACTTACAAACTCATAATTAAAATCTCCCGACTCTTTCAATTGATCGACAAACTCATTACCAATCGTCATTTGCTCTCCGTTATACTCAGCTCCAGCATCTTCATTAACAATCGCTACTGGGATTTTGTCTAGCTTAGCATATGGGTCCCAAAATGCCCCTAAAAATAATGCTGAATATAGCAGCGGAATTAACATTACTGCTATAACTGGTATTACAACTTTTTTGTTCCGAACGATACTATTAAGTTCCGAACCGATTTGACTACTTCTCGACATCTTTCATTCACCTCTAGATTTATTGTCTAACTGACTACTTTCCTCAATTGGTCATTTTATTTGAAAAGAAAAGGCCTCTCTATGAGATAGCCAAGCCCTTCTCCAAGTAAAACCGTAATCGTTGTGCAATTTCTTGTTTGTGCAATGTCTCATGCTTTGCACTCCATTCAACAGCAAGTGCAGTATATAATCGAAACATGACAAATGCGGTCATTTGGGTATCGCAGGCTTTAATCTCATTACGATTAATAGCATGCTCTATTTTCCCCGCAATATGCTCAATAATTACCTGCTCCATCTGCACTAATGCCTCATTTGCCATAGGCGTACCTATTTCTCTTACTTCTTGAGTTAATTTCAGTGCCAATTCATGTTCTTTGCGGAATTCGAGAAGCTCGTTCAATGCTTCCGTTAAATTATCAAAAAATGAACGTTCATCGCTGATTACTTTCTCAGCAACATACTTCATCTCTAACAATAATTTGTTCATTACTTCTTGAAATAATTCTTCTTTGTTAGCAAAAAATGTATAAATCGTTCCTTTACCAACATTAGCGATTTTAGCCACTTGTTCCATTGTTGTTCCTTTATAGCCAAATAAAGAAAATGACTTTGAAGCGGCATCTACAATTAATGATCTTCTATCAATGGACATGTCATCACCTCCACTTATTAAACTATAAATTCAAGAGTCATTTATATGTCTTGAACTATTATGTCCTAGTGACTCTTTGACTACATGACTATTCGACTGAATGACTGCTCGACTTAGTGACCAAAATACATTATCGGTCAACTGGTCTTATTATAGTGCTATCATTTCATTTTTGCAATACCTTATCTAATATATTTTACATTCACCATCACATTGGCGCTTAGTTATGAATAGAGCTATAATGTACATATACTATTTCACTTCAAAGGAGAGCATATTAATGACATACAACGAAATTACTTCACAACAACAATGGGAAGAAGCATTTGAACGTTCTAATGATCACCCAATCGTTATCCTAAAACATAGCACAACTTGTCCTGTAAGTGCTAATGCACATGATGAATTTTCCAAATATTTGTCCGACAAACCTCGTGAGGACGTTGAATATCTAATGGTTAAAGTTATCGAATCTCGCCCGATCTCTTTACAAATTGCAGAGGATACAGGTATTAAGCATGAATCACCACAAGTTATGATGCTTGATAAGAAAGAAAAAGTATGGAGCGCTACTCATTGGTCTGTAACTAAAGCTCATATCGCTGCAGTACTAGACTAATTCTAGTCCTCTTCTGCTCAGTGTAACCATATCTATGGAAGTCTTACCACCAAAACAATAGAACATACAATACGCCAACCATTAAAGAGGATACCCTTCCTCAATAATAGTTGGCGTATTCTTTTGATGCCGACTAAGCTAAGTCAGTGTACTCATCCTGATCACGATGAGATGTTTTGATCTACATCTTATATAGTAAATCCACTTTTTGAACTTTTCCCTATTACAATGAAGGTTCAAAACATTCACTTGTCAGCACCAAGAAGATGCCCCACAGCGAAAACGAGTAGCACAGCGTACGTTTTGTGTACGTGAGCACACGCAGGCTTTCGATGGGGGGGCATATTCGCCGCCGACTAAGCAACGTTAGAACAATCATCGTGATCACGAGTGGATGTTTTGAACTACAGCTAGTAGAAGAGATTTAGCTTGTATCGCTTTCCGTACCTAGCCCCATAATGAATAATCCTAGCTAACATAACTCGATCACGCATAATAACGAACATCCGATGATCTGGATGAGTATTAAATTCAATAATCCAAGGACGTAGATTATGATCAATTGCAATATCAATCCCAATCTCATTTTGGTCTTTGAAATGTTTACGAACTTGATGCATGACGGCTAAACTTAACTTTTCAATTTGCGGAATAACAATGCTCTGTTGTCTTGGTGTTAATAAGCTATCTACTGTACCAACTGCTCCGCCGCCACCTCCATTACTTACAACACGTCCACGTTGAGAGATACGTCCTGCTATTCCCGTTACTTCAAAACCACCTCTTGGACTACGCTGAACAACTACACGAAAGTCGAATAATCTACCTTGATGACGAAGAGAGTATATACCTTTTTGGACAATATATACTTCACCCTTCATTTGACGTGATAAGGCTTTCGTCAAACCATCAAAATTGGCATAGGAAGATATTTTCATACCAGCATGGCTAACATATCTACCATTTTTTCGCGTAACTCGAATAACCCCTCTGCCTAGTGAACCATTTTTGGGTTTTACATATACCATCCCATATTTTATTAGCATTAATTTTAATGTTGAATGAGAATAAGTCTTCGTTACAGGAATATGGCTCTTAATATAGCTATTGCTTAATAAGATGTTAGTTTTGATCATTTTATCCCCTTTTCGACCACGCCTCTTAGCAGTTATTCGTACATTCCTTCCCCAAATAAAATTAAACATAGGCAATCCGTCTCCCTTCTCAATCGCTTCATAATAAGGTATGAGAATAAAACAAGTTTCGCCATGGTCATATAACTGCATTAGGAATGGAATACTAATATGTGTTAAAATACTAGGTAAACATATACATAAAGGAGAAAACTCAATGAAATTCAAATCATTAACCGTATTACTAGTAATGATACTTGTACTTAGTGCATGTGGTGAACCAACGAATAACAATGGAAATAATCAAGGAAGTACCGGTTCTAACACCGCTACAGCAACACCTACACCTACAGCTGAACTTGAGCTATTGGATTCAAGTCAACACCCCGAAGTTACGATTGAGATGAGTAATGGAGGCATTATTAAACTTGAATTATATCCTGAAATCGCTCCAAATACGGTGAGCAACTTCGTCTCTTTAGCTCAAGAAGGTTACTTTGATGGCATTATTTTCCATCGTGTTATCCCTGACTTCATGATTCAAGGTGGAGATCCGCTAGGTAATGGAATGGGTGGCCCAGGTTATACTATTAAAGGTGAATTTACGGCAAATGGTTTTGATAATCCGTTGAAACATACTCGTGGTGTCATTTCTATGGGGCGTCTTCCTAATAATTTAGATAGCGCAGGATCACAGTTTTTCATCGTACAAGCTGAGAGTTTTCCGAGCCTCGATGGTCAATATGCTTCTTTCGGAATGGTAACTGAGGGATTAGATGTAGTTGATGAAATCGTAGCGCAAAAACGTGATAAGAATGATCTACCTCTTGAACCGTTAGTAATGACTAAAGTAACCGTAGATACGAAAGGTTTAGAACTAGCTGAACTAGAGAAAATGTAGATAAGAGGAGAATACCGGTATGAATGAAGTTCCAATTGCTAAAGTAAGAAGCAATCAGATCGGAATTGTCATCACATTATTAATCGCGATTATCGCACAAATGCCTTGGCTAATCGCGATTGTATGGCTTATTCAAGTCATGACAAGATTACTCGGTTCTGGAGCAAATACTTTTGTCATCATGTTAGAACCGATTGCCCAGAAAATTTATGGGAAGAAAGAAACGGAAGCGGCTGAGCTACAGAAATTCAATCTTTCTTTAGGAATTACTTTTCTATCGATATCGCTAATCTGTCTTTCGCTTAATTGGATAACCGCTGCTTACATTGTTGCAGGAGCAATGGGATTAGCAGCACTTGGGGCATTACTAGGCTATTGTATTGGCTGCACATTTTACTACCAGTACAAGAAATATCAAGCACTGCGTAAAAACACCAGATCACAATAAAATGAGCTTATACAATCAGATACTTATATTATCCTCATAGTTTTGTATATGGGGATATAATTAACTTTGGATTTAACAACAAAACGAGTCATCCCATTAAGGATGACTCGTTTTGTTGTGATTAACACTGTTATTTTCATTCGTTACTGAGCCTTACTGAGCCGTTTGTAGTTCTCTATCATCTACAAGTACTAATTGGCCTGTTGCTATTGCGATACGCTGCTCATGAATAATGAGATCACGTAACATTTCAAAATCAGGTCGAACAATAAGGTTTTCTTGATACGCTGAACGACGTGCAAATGGACGACGTGCACGATTCAAGTTCTCAATAATACCTTGACCAGTTTGAATTCCTACTCCGTGACCAAAATATAGATTTTTATCTAACATTACGGCATTCTCACCTTGCCATTCTGGATGACGAGGATGAAAATCTGGATTACGGAAATAACATACATCTCCTGGATATACATCATTAAGATCATAACTTGATACTAAGCGAAGATCATAATCCTTCTGCCATTCCCGTAAAAATAAGTCTTGGAAATAATAATTGAAAGTAGGATCGCCGATTGTTTCAAGCACAGCCTTATAATACAAAATGATAATCGCTCCTGAGCATTCGAACGCATAATATTCTCCATTAGTAAATATATCTCTAATTGCATCTGCTGGAGTAACATCACTTCGCAGTAAAAATCCACCGTTCGGTGTTCTATTCCAATAGCGCGGATTACATCTTGAATTCGAAAACACAGCAAATTGAGCGCCACTCTCATACATTGCATGTGATGCTTCAACTGTATGTCTTCTCATTGTCAACTCGAATAATAAAGCATCTAATGATGAATATTCGTAAATCACTCTACTTGCAATCTTCCATCGAACAATATTTTGCTCAACTAAAGGCAAATTCTCAATATCCAGCTCATCCATCGAGCCGTTTGTAAGTACGATCACATTCATAACCTCCTACGTCTATGCATCGTTAGGTTATTGTACGCCCGCACCTACTAATTGGTGAACGTTTGCCTATTTTTTTATATTGTAGTTCAAAAAGCAGACTTTGATAACGATGTAATGCTAACGTAGCTTATTCGACATCGAATATGAAGCGAACTTGGAAAGTACAGTTCGCGTGTACCAATAATGTACACTTGCGCTTCCGTCTTTCTCAAGTAGCGCTCCATCTTCTCGGTTCTTAAAGCCTGCTTTTTGAACCTCTATTGGAAGGCTCGTTCAAAATCACTAAATCTATTTATCTAAAATCCCCGCTTCAATAAGTCCGTTACGAATCCCTTTTTCATCCACATGTGTCGTTACAAAGTTCGCATATGGAATAACATCAGGATGCGAATTGCCCATTGCAATGCCAAACCCGACATATTCAAGCATTTCTTTATCATTCAAATTATCACCAAATGCTATCGCATCTTCTGTCTTCAAGTTAAGCTGGTTCAACATAGCTTCAATTCCTTTAGCTTTGGATCCTCCGATTGGTAGCACATCCAATGCTTTTTCATGCCATCTAATGAACGTAACGGAATCTTCTAAAGATGTGTACAAATGCTCTTCATCTGCTAGAGTATGTAAGAACATTTGATAGATTGGTTCTTCTTGCCAAAAATTAGCATTAACTTTAGGTAATTCTACTTTCAATGATCCGACTGATTCTAGCATATATTCATGCCCATCATGATCTGTATAGTATTGAGACTCCCCTTCAAAACATAGAGCATGTCCATGAATCTTAGATTTCTCAACTAATGTCGCTAATGTTGAAGGTGCAATTGGATTACGATAAATAACTTCTCCTTTATATACAGCAAGAGCTCCGTTCAAGCAAACATACGATTCAATACCAACTTCCTCTAGTAGAGATTGTAAGAAGTATGGTGCACGACCAGTTGCAATTACAGGCTCTATCCCTTTTTCTTTCATCTCGGCAATGGCATCAATCGTATCTTGTGGAATAACTTTTTCCTCATTTACTAACGTTCCATCAATATCAAAGAAAGCAATTTTGTAGCTCATTTCGTCTCCCCATTTCTCTTGAATGATCTCTCTGCTTCCGACGAATGACATTTTTGCCGCCGAATTTACTATGAAATCATTCATCGTAATCTCGAGCAAGCATTCTGAACATCCTCGGTGAAGTTAATAGTTAAGTATAATATGGTATATCTATTGAAGCAATAACAACTATTACCGTATTGTCTGGTGCTATGACTTAGCTGGTTGGCGTACAACATACATCATAAGGAACGAAAAAATGATCATAATAACTACCCACGCTATAGCGAGTAGCGTGCGATCAGCCTCCATTGCAACATAAATTGCTGTTGCAACCGTTTGTGTTCGTCCAGGAATATTACCTGCGAGCATCAACGTTGCGCCAAATTCTCCTAACGACCTTGCAAAGCCTAAAATAAATGCTACGACTAACATTCGTTGATTTAGCGGTAGTGCAACGTAGCGAAACACTTGCCATTCCGTAGCACCTTGTGAACGTGCAACATCCTCCAGATCAGAATCGATAGAATCAAAACCAGCCTTCATCGTCTGATATACAAGCGGAAAAGCTACAACTATAGCAGCGATAACTCCTGCCCACCATGTAAATACAAGTGTTTGACCGAAAATAATTTCAGACATCTGGCCAAGGAACCCTTTCTTACCAAAAGCAAAAAGTAATATGAAACCTATTACGGTTGGTGGTAATACTAATGGGATCATAAATATAGTATCTAAAATTACTTTACCGCGAAATTTCGCTCTACTCATATAACGGGACATTATAATCGCTATTAAAAAAACAATAAAACTAGCAACCATTGTTATTTTTATGGAAATTAAGATCGGTTCTATAAATGCATCCCAATCAAATTCATTCATAATTATTCAGCTCGCTTAAAGCCATTTTGCTCGTAAAGAACGTTTAATTCTTCACTTAACAAATAATCGAAAAATAGTTTAGCTACTTCACTTTGTTTACTATTTTTCATAATGGCGATAGGATAGATAATTGGATCATGTGTCTCAGAATCAATATGGTGAATGATCTCGACTTTATTTGAAGAAATAGCATCTGACAAGTAAACAAAACCAAGCTCTGCATTCCCTTGTTCAACATAGTTCAACACTTGTCTAACGTCCTTTGCGTACACATATTGGTTATTCCATGCATCCCATATTTGTTCATGTTGCAGCACTTGCTCTGCGTATTGACCTGCTGGAACAGTATCTGGCTCACCTATTGCAATATATGTTGGGTTAACCTGTTGAAGTAATTGTGTTAAAGATATATCTGTGGCAAGTCCTATGTCCACAGATTGTTTATTCGCAACGATCACCATTTCATTTATCAATAGTGGAGTCGTCATATCAATTAGTCCTTGTTCTTCTAAAGTATTCATCTGCTTCATTCCTGCAGATACGAATAGATCAACTGGTGCTCCTTGCTCTATTTGTTTCTGTAATGCTCCGGAAGATCCATAATTTACTTCAACAACAATATTAGAATGCTCAGCTTCAAATTGAGCAATAATAACATCCATCACTACACTTAAACTTGCTGCTGCAGATATAAGAATTTCTTGCGTATTTCCTACTGTTTGAGCTGATAATAAACTGTTATCATTGGCATTATTATCATTAAGTTGATTCCCATTAGTTGAGCAACCGACTATAACTAACATAATGATGAGTACCATGGTGCATACTACAAGTAACTTGCTCCTACTTGTTGATTTTTTCATGTTGTTCTCCTAACTTTAATCATTTCTGCTTGTGTTATCTTTTAGAATAGCATGAGATCTTTCATTTTCCTAGCATTTATAGCACCGATTAAAGGTAATTTCTTGAAAGACTACGTGCCATATGCTACACTGTTCCCAACTCAGTTGGAGGTTAATAATTATGATGGAAAAACCTTTGGAACGTGCAATTATTGTTGGCTTGCACCTCAATCAACGCCTACAGGCAGACTTTGATTATTCAATGCAAGAACTTGCCTCTCTTGCAGATGCTTGTCATATTACAGTAGTAGATCAACTTACGCAAAAGGCACAGCGCGTCACATCTTCACATTACCTAGGAACAGGTAAAGTAGAAGAGCTACGTCTACTAGCGGAAGCGCATGAAGCAGAAACCGTTATTTTCAACGATGAATTGTCTCCTTCTCAGATTCGTAATCTTGAAGCTGAACTTGATCGTAAAGTTATCGATCGTACCATTCTAATTCTCGATATTTTTGCAGAACGTGCTCAAACTAGAGAAGCACAACTTCAAGTTGAAGTTGCTCGTTTGCAATATATGCTTCCAAGATTAGTCGGTTTACGTGCATCTCTTGGTCGTCAAGGCGGCGGTGGTGGTGCAGGTTTACGTAACAAAGGTACCGGTGAAACGAAGCTTGAGCTCGATCGTCGTCGTATTGAGGAACGTATCTCCATGCTACAACAAGAACTTGAGAAGCTAGTTGCTACTCGTCAGACACAACGTATGAAGCGTAAGAAAAATGAAGTTCCTGTAGTCTGTTTAGTCGGTTATACGAATACGGGGAAATCAAGTCTTATGAATGCTTTACTTCGTCATACAGATCCAGAAACAAGCAAAGAAGTTTTCGTTAAGGATATGCTATTTGCAACACTTGAAACATCCGTGCGACAAATTGAGCTTAGCGATAATAAGAGCTTCCTGCTAACAGATACAGTCGGCTTCGTAAGCCAGCTTCCCCATCATTTGGTCAAAGCATTCCGTTCTACGTTAGAAGAGGTTGCAGAAGCTGATCTACTGATTCATGTCGTTGATTACGCTCATGAAGATTATCAAAAGTTAATTGATGTAACGAATGCAACGCTTGAAGATCTGGGCACTAAAGGAATAGAGATGATCTATGCCTATAATAAATGCGATCTTACCGATCATCCATATCCGGAAGTTCAAGGTAAAAGTATTTATATGTCCGTTCGTGAGGCAAAAGGTATTGATGAATTAATCGGATGTATTCGTCAGCAGCTATTCAGTCATTATGTGAAATGCTCTGTCCTTATTCCATACGATCAAGGCCGTATCGTATCTTATTTCAATGAACATGCGCAAATCTTTGCCACGGAATACGAAGAACAAGGTACACGAATTGAGATGGAATGCAGTAGCGCTGATTATGATCGATACAAAGAGTTTTACTTAGAAGAAGCCCAGTTATAACAAAAGAAGTCATCCCCAGTAGCAGCCTACTGAGGATGACTTCTTTATGTTACGAAGCGAGTGTACGTCATGAGTACAAGCGAACTTTTTTGCCCTACCTCTTCTAATCAAGGGCAAAAAGTTCGGTTGTCAGTACCAAGAAGATGCACTTCAGCGAAAACGAGTAGCACAAGTGTACGTTATTGGTACACGAGCCACGCAGGCTTCCGATGAATGGCAGCTTCGCCGCCGAATCAACTACAGCGCGTAACCGCGTGATCACAAGCGAACTTTTTGCCCCACCTCTTCCAACCAAGGGCAAAAAGTTCGGTTGTCAGTACCAAGAAGATGCACTTCAGCGGAGACGAGTAGCACAGCGTACGTTTTGTGTACGTGAGCACACGCAGGCTTTCGATGGAGGGCATATTCGCCGCCGAATCAACTACAGCGCGTAACCGCGTGATCACAAGCGAACTTTTTG
>Ga0160441_100210_pt1 | contig 58736 bp, 50 predicted proteins | sample HID1971K_E1MG_FD_108260 | JGI IMG/M metagenome (GOLD analysis project Ga0160441, IMG submission 108260) | Enriched millipede-associated microbial communities from UW Madison campus, WI, USA - HID1971K_E1 MG | ecosystem: Host-associated > Arthropoda: Insects > Digestive system > Unclassified ... | reverse complement strand
TGCCCAGGTCCATGCCCAGGTCCATGCCCAGGTCCATGCCCAGGTCCGTGCCCAGGTCCGTGCCCAGGTCCATGTCCAGGTCCATGCCCAGGCCCGTGTCCGTGCCCAGGACCCGGAGGGCGATCTTCACCATCGTTAATATAGCCTAGAGCAAGCCAATCATCATGTTCACGAGGCGTAGCGGGAGTTACCATTTGATGAAATAAATGTTGAGTACCACCGTGTTGATGATGTGAATGATGATCGTCATCATCGTGATCATCGTGATCATCGTGATCATGGTCATCATCATGATCGTGTCCATCGTGGCCGTGGTGATGACTACCTCCTTGTGGATGCGAAGGTAACCAAGGTAGTCCCCATGGTGCGGGTATCCATTGTCCAGGTTGCCCTGGACCGGGTTGCCACCAGATGAATTGTCCAGATTGTGGACCTATAGGCATGTGGGGTGCAGGCATTGCAAAACGATGATTTATTGAGCCACAATCACAAGGTTGATTGAATTGAAAATTTGTTTCAGGATAGAAATTGTTCATATAAGTATTCAAGCTCCTTTACGAAACATATTAGGCGTTCGACCTGCGATAGCTTATGCGCCTAGTGTGAAGGAGGTACCTAATTCTTATAAATAAGTTCTGTTTTGAAAACAAGATGATAAAAAAAATAGAGAAAGAGACATGTCTGTAGAATAGCATTCATACAATAAAAGGCAGCTTAATCATCAAATCGATGACTAGGCTGCCTTTATAGTGAAGATAGTTATTATTTAACTGCTGCTTCGTAACGTTTACCAACTTCATCCCAGTTAACAACATTCCAGAAAGCTGCAATGTAGTCAGGGCGTTTGTTTTGGTAGTTCAAGTAGTAAGCGTGCTCCCAAACATCAAGACCAAGAACTGGAGTTTTACCTTCCATAATTGGGCTATCTTGATTTGGTAAGCTATAAACTTCAATTTCGCCGTTAGATACAGCTAGGAAAGCCCAACCACTACCGAAACGAGTTGTTGCTGCTTTAGCAAATTCTGCTTTGAAATTATCGAAGCTACCAAATTTACTATCAATTGCTGCTGCAAGAGCGCCAGTTGGTGCGCCACCAGCGTTAGGGGCGATTGTTTCCCAGAACAAGCTATGGTTAGCATGTCCGCCACCGTTGTTACGAACAGCAGTACGGATAGCTTCAGGAACGTTATCAAGATTAGCAATAAGTTCTTCAACTGATTTAGATTGAAGCTCAGGAGCAGATTCCAAAGCTGCATTAAGATTTGTTACATAAGTATTGTGGTGACGGTCATGGTGAATTTCCATAGTTAGTGCATCAATATGTGGTTCAAGTGCATTGTTTGCATAAGGTAGAGCTGGTAATTGATGAGCCATTAATAAAACCTCCAATGTTTATATAGTTACTTATCTTATTATCCCCCATTTGATCTAATAAATCAACATTGATGTTGAAAAAGTCTAATGGTTCAAAAACTACTAAATAACAGTATAAGATGGATGGAAGATTTTTATACGAAAATCGACAAGTTATTGAAAATACTACAAGAAGTAAAGCGTTTTCATAATAAAATTACTAAAAAATATCATTTTCCAACAAAAAAAATGACAATTTAAGAAGGGATTTATGTATAATTGTCGTAATATGTACAAGTACTGAACTTTGATAAGTAGGTGTAAATCATGAATTTGCGTTCAATTAAGTTATCGGATACTCGTAAAATTACTGAGTTATTTGAAGAGGTCTTATCAGAAGAATGTTATGAGCAAACCATTGAGGCATTTGGTCGACAGTTAAGCTGGGATAGTGATCTAGTACTTGTCGCTGAGGCTGATGAGAAAATTGTAGGCGTAATAATTGGCACAATAGATAATAATAAAGGATATTATTATAGAATTGCTGTGTCCGCTTCATATCAAAGACAAGGAGTAGGCAAACAACTTGCCAACGCCTTGAAACAACGTTTTGAAGAGAAAAATGTAACGAAAATTTATGTTACAGCTGATGAACATAATGAGCCCATTTTACCGTTATTTGAGTCGATAGGCTTTGTAGCATCAGATTTTATCCGATCTTTCCAAAAGTTAAGTATTGTGGCAGGCTAACAACATTATCAGAGCATATGCTATGTACATTTATTGTGTACATAGGTATGCTTTTTTTGTTTATTAGTGAAAAATCATATAACATTGATAGAAGGTAGTTGAGTAAGGTATTATTGTAATACTGTTAAAAATCATTAAGCATTACTATTTGCAAAGGGCAGAGTGTTGCAAGGAGGAAGAATTGGATTATGATAGGTGAATTATGGGATTGGATTAAAACGATTGTTATCGCATTTATTATCGTTTTTCTTGTACAGATGTTTTTATTTTCATTAGCTATCGTCAGCGGGAAATCTATGGAACCTACATTGCTCCATAAAGAATGGTTATTCTCTAATAAACTCGTGTATCATATTGCATCCCCGAAAGTGAATGATATCGTTGTATTGAAAAATCCGAATATTGCAGATAATCCTGCTGATAAATATTTTGTTAAACGCATTGTCGGAAAACCAGGGGATCATATTGAGATTAGTAACGGTCATCTTGTTCGTAATGGTGAAGTTATTGAAGAAACATATACAGATTCAGAAATAGAAGGGCAACAAGATATTGATCTCGTTGTACCTGATGGTATGTATTATGTTATGGGTGATAATCGTAAACTTATGATGAGCAATGATAGTCGATCTTTTGGTCCGATAGAACAATCAACGATTGTTGGTAGAATTGATGGCATCATATTCCCATTCAATAAATTCGAATGGTTCTAGGTTGGTGAATGTAGATTGAAGGAAGTAATGATATATACAGATGGTGCTTGTTCTGGGAATCCGGGGCCCGGTGGATACGGAGCTATACTATTCTTTGGAGAACATCGGAAAGAAATAAGCGGTGGGCAGCGTGATTCGACGAACAATCGAATGGAAATACTAGCGGTTATTAAAGCATTAGAAGTATTGAAAGAAAAATGCAAAGTGACTGTATATAGTGACTCTGCATACGTCGTAAATTGTTTTCAAAAAGGTTGGATTTTTGGCTGGATGCGTAACGGATGGATGAATAGTAAGAAACAACCCGTTGAGAATCAAGACCTATGGAAACAGTTATGGCATTTGATGCAGCAACATCGTGTGGAATACGTGAAGGTGAAAGGGCATAGCGATAATGAGTTTAATAATCGTTGTGATGAATTGGCCCGAGCGGCAATTAGGAGCTTGTAAGAGATGGACAAATGGAAGAAACTGAAAGATGAATTAAAGCAAGCAGCTAGGGATTTGGGGATAGATGCTATTGGCATCGCATCACCTGATCCTTTTGTTGTATTAAAGGAACGGTTAATACGACATCGTGAATTAGGAAGAGAATCAGGTTTTGAAGCGAAAGATTTGGATCGAAGAACGGATCCATCCCTTATATTTGATCGCCCGAAGAGTATAATCGCCATTGCAGTTACGTATTCTTCTAAATTAGAGAACGCTCCCAAATCAGAAGAAGGCGCTAGACGTGGTATTATGGCTAGATCTGCTTGGGGTAATGATTATCATTATGTATTGCGTGATAGAATGGACAAGCTTGAAGCATGGTTAAGAGAGCGTGAGCCCCAGTTGCGTAGTGAGAGTATGGTGGACACTGGAGAATTATCTGATCGTGCAGTTGCTGAGCGCGCTGGAATAGGGTTTAGTGCAAAAAATTGTTCGATAATTTCTCCTGAGTTAGGTTCTTGGATCTATCTAGGAGAAATTATAACTAATTTGCCATTGCCACCTGATGATGAAGTAACGGAGCAATGTGGAACATGTACGAAATGTATTGATGCTTGTCCTACTGGCGCATTAGTTGGTCCAGGACAATTAGATTCTCCCAAATGTGTATCATTTCTAACTCAGACCAAAGGGATGATCTCAGATGAACATATGCGCAAAATAGGAAATCGATTGTATGGATGTGATACATGTCAAATCGTGTGTCCAATCAATCGTGGGAAGAACTGGACACAACATGAAGATTTGATACCAGACGTTGAAGTAGCTAAGCCACTTCTTATTCCACTATTAACGATAGGAAATAAGGAATTCAAGGAAAAATACGGCTATACTTCAGCTGCATGGCGAGGTAAAAAACCAATTCAACGTAACGCGGTTATTGCGTTAGGTAACTTCAAAGATTCGACAGCAATCCCCTCGTTAGCAAAAGTGCTAACAGATGATCCTAGAGAAGTACTACGAGCGACTGCTGCATGGTCACTAGGCAGAATTGGTGGAGAAGAATCATTAGCTGTACTAGAATCGGCGATTGTACGTGAGAAAGATGAAGTTACAATCAATCAAATTAATTTGTCAATAAATAACATTATTAGTTGTAAAAGTAAGTGAAAATCATTGCCTAAAGCTTTGTATCATGATATTATACAGTGATGCAATGCTAACAATATATTGAAAGGTCTAGGTGAAATTATGGAATGGTATAATTATGTGATTCCGATTGTAACGCTTCTTATAGGTGCAGTGGTTGGCTTCCTTGTCGGAGTATACTATTTGCGTAAGCAGCTTGAAAATATGCAGAACAATCCTGAGATGCTTCAGAAGATGGCAAAGCAAATGGGCTATAATCTGAATAATAAACAGATGCAAAAAGCTCAGAATATGATGAAAAATCAGAAATTCCCTCGATAGTTAGTAACGAGGGCAGGAGGGGGCGAACAACTGTATGGCGGGGAAGAAAGATTACGTCAATTCGCAGGTTTCTAGCAACCGAGATAAGATTGAAGGGCATATAACGGAAATCTTAAAATTAATTGGTGAAGATGTAGAACGTGAAGGTTTGCTTGAAACTCCAGCACGAGTAACTCGCATGTACGAGGAGATTTTTGCTGGCTATGAAGTTGAGCCGCGTGAAGTTCTAGGAGCAATGTTCGACGAAGATCATGAAGAACTCGTTATTGTAAAAGATATCGTCTATTACAGTCAATGCGAACATCATATGGCTCCATTTTTCGGTAAAGTTCACATTGGGTATTTACCAAGTGGTAAGATCGTCGGTTTGAGTAAATTAGCTCGTCTAGTAGAAGCAGTAACACGTAGATTACAAGTGCAAGAACGTATTACAACTCAAATAGCAGAGGTATTAGTAGAAGAATTAGCTCCACATGGCGTTATTGTCGTGGTAGAGGGTGAACATCTATGTATGTGTGCAAGAGGTGTTAAAAAGCCTGGAAGTAAGACGATTACGACTGCATTACGTGGACAGTACAAGCAAGAGCCTGCTTTGCGTGCAGAATTTATGACACTACTTAAGCAATAATCTATAGAGGTAGTTCAAAAAGCGGACTTTGATAACGATGAGAATGCTGACGTAGCGTATTCGACATCGAAGATGCCCCCCATCGAAAGCCTGCGTGTGCTCACGTACACAAAACGTACGCTGTGCTACTCGTTTCCGCTGGGGTGCATCTTCTCGATTCTGAAAGCCCGCTTTTTGAATCTTCATTATAAGAGGTAGTTCAAAAAGCGGACTTTGATAGCCTGCTGTATGAATTTATACTTAAGAAAGAAACTTCTGACTCGCCTTGTAAAAGGATAGTTCCGAAGTTTCTTTTTTTGCTCATTTGCGTTATTCTTAGGGAGTTAAAGAAATGAAATTATAAAATCTAACGTCAAGAATTAGTTTGGATATCGCGATCATATATTATATAAGTGATTCATAAAGGGAGTGTTCTGTAATGAAATTAGAACAGCTTTTAAATAAGTTATTATTTACTCATATCATCGGAAATGTCGACGTCGAAGTAGCTGGTATCCACAATGATTCTAGAGCAATTAAGTCGAATGATATGTTTGTATGCACAAAAGGTGCAAAAGAAAATGGTCATGCCTATATTCCTCAAGCTATCGCGAATGGTGCAAAAACCATCGTTATACAAGATGAACAAGAGCGATACGAAGAAGGCATAACTTACATTCTTGTGCCTGATACGGGTAAAGCAGCATCTATTATGGTGGACGAATTCTTTGGCTCACCAACTCGTCAGCTCAAGTTAATCGGTGTTACAGGTACGAATGGTAAGACGACAACGACGAATCTTATCGAGCACATTTTAACATATCATCAACATAAGACTGGTGTAATCGGGACGATTGAAATACGTTATCCCGGCTATCAAGAAGAAGCTAAGCTAACGACGCCATTATGCTATGAACTGCAACGTTATTTCTATAATATGAAACAAGCAGATGTAGACTACGCGGTAATGGAAGTTTCTTCTCATTCACTTGATCTTGGCCGGGTACATGGATGTCGTTTCAAAACGGCTGTGTTTACTAACTTAACGCAAGATCATCTCGATTATCATGTTACGATGGAAGCATACGGTGAAGCTAAAGGGTTGTTATTTGCACAATTAGGAAATGATTATGAGCAAGCGAGCTACGCTGTACTGAATAGTGATGATCCTTGGAGCGAGCGCTATGCTAGAAAAACTTCAGCGCAAATTATTACGTATGGTCTTGGTGAGGAAGCTCTAGTAAGAGCGACGAACATTAACATTACTGCTGCTGGTACAAGTTTTACTTTAACAACGCCATTAGGTCAATTAGAACTATCAACGAAATTAATAGGTAAATTCAACGTATACAATTTATTAGCAGCTATTAGTGCAGTTATTCCGGAAGGTCTAACACTTGAGCAAATTAAAGATGCAATTGAAGGTGTCGAAGGAGTTCCAGGGCGTTTTGAAGCTGTACAGCAAGGGCAACCATTTGCTGTTGTTGTTGACTACGCACATACACCAGATAGTTTAGAAAATGTATTACGTACCGCACAACAGCTTGAGCCGCGGAAGTTAATCTGTGTAGTCGGCTGCGGTGGTGATCGTGACCGTACGAAGCGTCCTTTAATGGCAAATATCGCTATTGAAATGGCAGACCATGTCTACTTCACTTCCGATAACCCACGTACAGAAGATCCCGTTGCGATTTTAGCAGATATGACGGATCATCTGGCAGTAGGACATTTCACAACGAATGTTGATCGCAAACTAGCGATTGAAGATGCAATTAATGAAGCGCAAGCAGGAGATATTATTGTGATTGCTGGAAAAGGACATGAGAATTATCAAATTATTGGTACAGAAAAATCTCATTTCGATGATAAAGAAGTAGCGAGAGATCAACTTATAGCACGTGGCTACTCGCAACCCTAGTATAAGTCGAAAAATGGCTTTGTAATAACGAATATGAAATAGGAAAGACCCCTGAACAATTAGTGGACTGTATTGCTCATAGCTAACTAAAAGCTAATGATGAGCGTAGCAATCCAACGTTCGGGGGTCTTTCTGTTATTGATTAAAATATTGAAAGTATCATCCGTTCACCAATTTACTTACGAATAACTAGCATACTATCTGCAGAGGGAAGAAAGCGGAATTGAGTACTCCTTATGCTAACATCGACACTCATATGACTTAGTTCTTGCTGTAATTGATCTAGATGGGGATAAAGCTCATCCTTAAAGCCAACTAAAGGGTATAGAAGAATAATACCACCCTTTTTGGTCACTCTAATCATCTCTTTAATCGCTGCCAAGTGAAATGAGTAATCAAATTGCTCCTGATATAGGAACAAAAAATGATTACATAGTACATAAGAGAAAAAGTCGTCTTGAAATGGTAAACTAGGTAACATTGCATGCACATAAGTTTTTTTTGCGACATCATTTTTGTAACTTTCATAAAATTTTTCTAGTGAATGCTCTCGGATATTATCATGCTCTTGTAAATCCTTGTAATAGTTCCAAACAAAGGCATCCTTTTTGGAACTGAGTTTCTCAGAAGCGATATGGTGCTGTTGCTTCCCGTATTCATACATTTGCTCACAAGATAATGTATACAATGGATCGCATGCTGTGGCATCGTATTCTCTAAAGATACATTCTGCTGTAAAGGATGAACCACCAGCTGCAATATCAAGTATTTTACCTTTTGCCAACATAGTTTCATCTAACATGAACATCGATTGATATTCCTCGAAGGAGCGACATGTCATCGCAACCCCTTGTTGAGCATATAACTCTTCATTATTCATAATCTCATCTCTCCTCAGCTTAACTCATCTCATCTAAACTCTTCTAGCATTAGCTCTTCTAAAGCAAACTGCTTAAAAACATTATATCCATAATTTTCTATAAATCAAGAGTAACATGAAATGTATTTCCTTAAATATATTCCGAATAAAATTAATGTAAGAGGGGCTAACTACTTACATATCGAGAAATCTATCTGGATTCAATTTTTGGAGGTTAACTGATGAAAATTCAAGCAATGATAACAACTGACACTATTGATTTCGAACCACGAACACTTGTCTTAGATGAGCCAAAAGCTGATGAAGTGTTAGTGAAAATTGTTGCAACTGGGATTTGCCACACGGATGCCACAGTTTTAGACAAATCTATAGCTGTTCCTTACCCAGTCGTTTTAGGTCATGAAGGTGCTGGTATTGTAGAAAAAGTTGGTGCGAATGTATCGACGGTTCAACCAGGAGATCATGTCGTACTTGGTTTCTCTTACTGTGGGCATTGTGATAACTGTTTACAAGGTAACGCAGGTGGCTGTGAAAACATGCTTCCATTAAACTTTGGTGGTAAAAACAAACATGGTGCAACTCCACTTCATACGGAAGATGGTCAAGATATTTCGCAATTTTTCGGTCAATCATCATTTGCAACGTATGCAACTGTTGGTGAGACAAACGTTGTAAAAGTAGACAAAGAAATAGACCTTCGCTACTTAGGCCCTTTCGGCTGTGGAATTATGACTGGTAGTGGTACAGTACTTAACTCACTATCTCCAGAGCCAGGTACAAGTTTCGTTGTATTCGGGACAGGGGCAGTTGGTTTATCTGGGATGATGGCTGCAAAAATTGCAGGATGCTATCCAATTATCGCTGTAGACATTCATGACAGCCGTCTTGAATTAGCGAAAGAACTAGGCGCAACTCACACAATCAACAGTAAGCAGGAAGATGTAACTACAAAAATTAGCGAAATCACTGGTAAAGGTGCACACTATGCACTTGAAACGACCGGTGTTCCAGAAGTAATATTAGCAGGTATTCGTTGTCTACGTGTGAAAGGTGAAATCGCAACAGTTGCTGTTGGTAAAAGGGATCTAACACTCAACGTGTTTACTGACATTGTTGGACCGGCGAAGACATTAAAGGGCGTTATCGAAGGTGACGCGGTACCACAATTAATCATTCCCAAATTAGTTCAATTCTTCAAAAATGGTCTATTCCCAGTGGATAAGCTTATAAAATTCTACGAGTTCGACCAAATTGAACAAGCCTTTGCAGATTCTAAGAACGGTTCGACGATTAAACCAATTGTAGTATTAGACAAAACCTATAAAGCCTAAAGTTATCACGCAAGAGCATTAAATATCACAATAAAAAACGAATAAAACATGAAGAAATCCCGCTAGAAAATATTCTAGTGGGATTTCTTTGCAAACATTGCTGGCAACACTGTTTCTGCAATCAATGTTTGCATAGGTGTGTCATTATATATTACTTAGAAATTCAGATATATTTTTCATATAGCGATTAGGATCTTTACGAAATAATAACTCATGCTGACCATTTTCGATAACCCAAAGACTAGAATATTCATTATGCTGATTGGCAGCAATTTGTTCAGCGATATGGTAATCAGCTTTATTGTCGTCCGTACCATGAATAATATATAGTGGAATGTCGTAGTGTTTAGCAAGAATCGATTGTGCAGGTGTATTTGAAAAGACATGGTTTGTCCATAGCGGTAACAATTCACTAATAATAGTTGTAGTTGGGTACTTAGGTAAATCTACATATTGCTGTAAATTTGTATAAAGTGTATCTGGACTAGGTAAAAATAAACTATCTAATATTAAAGCATCGATCTGGTCAGATTCTAAAGCAGCTTGTAGTGCTGTTCCAGCCCCCATAGAAAAACCCCACACAATAATCTTCTCAGCGCCTCTCTGCTGGGCATAATCTACTACTGCGAGTAATTGATTCTTTTCTTCACTCCCCCATGTAGCGGGAGCACTATATGCCTTAGAGGCATAACCATAATCGAACATGATAACATTATAGTCAAGTTCATTCATAAGCTCAGCTAAGTCATACATTGGTACCCAAGTTTCTTCTCTATTCGCGCCATAACCATGACTAAGAATAATCGTTTGTTTGGAAACCGTTCTGCTCTCTGCCATAGTGGAGGGAATATACCAACTGTCTACCGTTGTTTCACCACTTCTACTAGGATAGACAGCAACTTCATAGGATAGTTCTTTTTCATCGTATGGATTAGATTCCAAAGATGGGACGTAAGGATATGCTAGATTCCAAGCAATAATAGCATGACTTACAAGTATAATAATCGCTAGAAATGAAAAGATTGCAACAACAATGGCAAGTAGAAAATGTCTGAATCGAGTGTTTTTTCTATGCTCAGGTACGATAAGTTGCGTAGTACCACTCTGTATTGTTTCGAGGCCATTGTCCATTATTCTCACTTCCGTTTCATTAAGCATTGATGTCGTTGTTAATAATGCTAGACGCCAATGGAATTACTGTCAACCTACTAATAGCTTTTGTAAAGTAACTGTAATATAACTTCATTCAGAAAAAGAAATATTAATTTACAGAAATATGTTATATGAAGTATACTAAATGAGAACCAATATCAATGAATTTGAAAATAAGTTTTATACAATGAAACGAAAGACTGCAAAGGCAAGTCATAATATAAATAGATGCAACTCAAGTATACGAAAAGTTTAGCAAATGCTTACGAAGCAACTTTTCGTAGCATAGAAGTATGTCTAGAAGTATACGAAAAGTTTTTAGGAGATGAGATAGATGGAGCAAGGTAAATCTACGGTTAGATCGGTTGAGCGGGCATTGGATCTATTATTATGTTTCACGTTAAAACCTTCATGGGCAATGACGGAGCTTGCTGCGCATGTTGGTTTACATAAAAGCACAGTTCATCGTATGCTTGCGACATTAGAAGATAAAGGATTTATCGAGCGTGATCAAATAACAGAACGATATCAACTAGGATTGAAAGTTTGGGAGTTATCAGCGAATTTGGCACCTGAGAGTGATCAATCAACGATGTGGCAGAAAGAAATGGAACGTTTACGCGATCAATTAGGTGAAACGGTAAGTATTTATGTACGTTCAGGTGTGGAAAGAATTCGTATTCAATCTGTTCAAAGCCATGAACCTGTTCGTCGTGTTGCTCCCGTAGGAGCGCGCTTCCCTCTATATGCAGGGGCATCGAGTAAAGTACTCATTGCATTTGCTTCTCCAATAGAACAGCAGGAAATATGGGCACATCCATCATGGCAATTACGTGAAGGCAATAATATGGAAACATATGAATCTGAGTTGTTAGATGTTATGGAGCAAGGCTACGCGGTAAGTTTTGAGGAACGTGAAAGTGGAGTAGCCGCAATATCAGTCCCGATTTTTGATCGTGATTGTGGAGTGATCGCAGCGCTAGCAGTATCAGGACCATCAAGTAGATTGACGATGGAATCAATGAAGGAATTTGCACCTATTCTGCAAGGTTCAGCTAAGCGAATGAGTATGATGGCGAGATTGTAGTTGTCTAATTGAAATTATATAGCATAGACCACCTTTAAAATCTATCAAAGGTGGTCTGTTTTTGTTACTTAAGTAGTAAAAAGCTATTTATCGAAGTTAAGTGCTATTAGGTTGTCATTGTAGTAAAAATCAAGTAGAAATTAAATACTTAATAAGTAAAAATTAAATTATTAGTCCTATTAGTGATAAATATCATTGATAAATATCATTGATAAATATCGGTAATTATTACCATGTAGTCAATTAATCTACACAATAAGATATTTTTAACCGATATATAATTAGCACTTAACAAAGACGGAAGAGATGCATGCTGATAAAACTCCTAATATATTTCTAATATGTATAAAGGTATGGAGCTAACAATTATCATGTAAAATAACGTACGTTCAGTTAGTGAATACATACAGGAAATAGGGAGTGTGCTAATTTTGATAAGATGGATAAAAAGCAGAAGTCTCGTAGTTACTTGTTCCATTGTATTGGCAATAATATTAATTGCATTAAATGCTACAACGACTTCAATTTCTTACTTCGCTCAAAAAGATGAAGTATATAAAGAGTTTAAAGAGGTGGGTAGCAAACTGGCAGGTCAGGCACAAGCTAATGCTAATCTTATTGAAACAGTAGCATCATCTTTAAAGGCTGGTCAGGAAGGACCGGAGAATGAATTAACCATAATAAGAAAATTATTGAATGCAATGGTTGATGATGATGTACTTACAAATGCTTATTATTTTTCTGTAGACACGATTGATAAAGATGGAAAAACTCAGCTACAGTATTTGCAAAGTAGTGAGAATCTAGCGCAATCAGGTTTTGATTCTGGTTCAGCCTATATCTCAAACGATATATATACTGAAGCATATAAGAAAACACAGCAGAAGTATGCTGGACTTTCAGAAACTTTCGAAGATGAACTTGGTACATGGATTTCGTATATGAGTCCGATTATGGACGAAAATGGAAAAGTAATTGCTGTTTTTGGTGTGGATTTTGACTATGATAAAGTCGAAATACGTATCAATAAGTTGTTATTAAAAAGTAGTTTAATTGGATTGTTATGTTCATTATTGGCAATTTTTCTAATCGTAATACTAGTTCGAGTGGCGATTAAACCATTGCGTGTATTGGCAGCAAGTTCTAAGAAAGCAGCACTGGGAGATTTGACGATTCAAGTACCAGTTACATCTGACAATGAGATTGGACAAGCATCTCAAGCATTTAATGAGATGATAGTTAGTTTACGTGATTTGACCATTCAAATTGAACAAACTTCTCGAGAAGTGTCGGATTCATCGACAAGTTTGAAAGAGACAGCGGGGCAGACAGAAGCTGCAACGAATGAAATTGCTACAGCGATACAAAGTGTGGCAGCGAGCGCTGATACTCAACTTGAAAGCTCGAAGGAATGTCAACGTGCCATGATGGAGATGACTATTGGAATTCAGAAAATTGCGGAGTCATCATCTGTTGTATCTGAGCTGGCATCTGATACTTCTGATCTTGCAATACAAGGCGAAACGGTAATTAATAAAACAGTAGAGCAAATGAATATCATTGAGCGAAGAGTATTTAACGCTGCAGAGGTCATGCAAGAGCTAAATGAATCAAGTAATCGTATCGGTGAAATTCTATCCCATATCGCAGATGTAGCGAATCAAACGAATCTACTTGCATTAAATGCATCGATTGAGGCAGCTCGTGCGGGCGAGTATGGCAAAGGTTTTGCTGTTGTCGCACAAGAAATCCGTAAGCTAGCAGAACGCTCGAAAGAATCATCTAATGAGATTTCAGAAATTCTTAATGAGATTGGTGATCGTTCTGGACATGTTACAGCAACACTATCGAGTTCAGCAAATGAAACTAGAATTGGTTCCGAATTAGTGAATGCATCTGGTGAATCATTCCGCTCGATTCTCCGCTCAGTGAAGGAAGTATCTGAACAAGTACAAGAAGTTTCAGCTGCATCTCAGCAAATGTCTGCGGGCAGTGAAGAAATCGCTGCTTCATTAGTAGAGTTAGAACGTATGGCACATCATTCAGCATCTAATTCTCAAGAGGTTGCAGCTGCATCTGAGGAGCAGTTAGCTTCTGTTGAGGAAGTAGCAAGCTCATCTGAACAGCTTAGATCGTTGGCTAGTGAACTTAGAAAAGCTGTTGGGAAGTTTAAGGTTGAGTAGTAGAGTTCAAATCACTCGCTTGTGATTACGATGATTATGCTAGCGTAGCGTAGTCGGCATCGAATATGCCCTCCATCGAAAGCCTGCGTGTGCTCACGTACACAAAACGTACGCTGTGCTACTCGTTTCCGCTGAAGTGCATCTTCTTGGTACTGACAACCGAACGATTTGAACCTTTATTGAAACGACTAGTTCAAAAAATGGACTTTGATAACGTTGATCGGCACAGATATAAGGTTTAGATTGTATAACTAAGACGAAAAAGCTCCTGGAATCCTAACGGTTCCGGGAGCTTTTTCTAAACATATAATAATAATGACATCGTAGCTTTGCTCACATTTTTATAAAGACGATTTCAGCGTCACTTGATTGGCAACAGCCCAGCTTCCTATTGGCGTGATCTCGTAATCAACGCCCTCAACAAGCTTACCGTTGTTTTGTAATTCGAATACACCAACGGCACCTTTTCGAGTCTGTACTTTATATTGTGCAGTAAGCGTCGTGCCGTCTGAGCCTTTTAGTTCAATGGAACGATAAGCAAACAACTCATCCGTTGGGTCTTCAGTCAGTGTGACATTAATAGTAGCGTCATCCACTTTATCTACAGATGCAATGGTAAGTGGCGAAATAGTTCCTGCAGTGAATGTGTTATTGTCTAGTTCGAACCAGTTAGAGCTTACCGTATATTTCACACCTGGTTGCAGGGATGTGCCTGCTGGAAGACGGAATTTAGGTTCTTGCTTGCCATCTGTCGATTGTGTAAAACCTACATAACCAACAGTAATCGGCTCTCCATTTTCTGGTGTGAGAGTTGCTTGTCTCGTAGCAAGGGATGAAATCACCTGCATCGTTTGTCCGTTATATTTATTATTTTCATCTAAGACGATGGCGTTTGTTCCGCGACCTCCTGCATAGGCAGAGATTAGATAGCCGTAATCGACTACGCCCTCAGCAAGTAAGGCGTCTACTTCGAAAGTGTCAGAAGTGACTTGACGGACTTCATTAAAATGAATCAACTCCTCACTAGAAACTACGGAATGCGTTTTTTTACCTTTGTAGTTTGTAGTATAAGTTGTTCCCGGCGTCATCGTTTGTACAGGAACGATATAAGTAGCGATAGATCCTGTTTTAAGGCGCGGCTGATTAACGAGTTTTAAGTCATGGTCAAAAGCGAAATTAGTATTCGCAGCAGCGGTTGTTTCATCTTCCAACGTAAGTGGAGCAGTGAACGTCACTTCAAATGTAATTTTATTTAATGCTTTAATCGATACGATCTGGGCAGATGATGAACGAATGGCTTGCTCTGACAGCACTAGAAGCTGAGCTGTTTGACCGCGAGTTATTTTATCATTAGCGATCTGGAAACCTTCCATCCAATATTGAATGGATTTCGTATCACGCTGTAAAGCTTTCGCAAGCATTGCAGTAACATCCGTACCTACTACTGGTTTATTCGGTTGAAATTTATCTGCGCTATCAATAAGACCTTTATCGATCGCTATATCAACATAGGTTGTATACCATTTATCTTTTTTACCTTCATTATTTTGTGCTTCACCACTTGGATCAAGGTTAAGCGCGAGTACTATCATTTTGATGAGTTCAGCATTTGTCACATGCTTTTCTGCTCTTATATTTCCATCTGCATAGCCTTTAAGAACACCTTTACTAATTAAGTGTTTAATAGCTTGTTCAGCCTGTTGATTGAAATTCATGACAGCTGCTTGTTGAATATTAGCTACTGGTGCCAATGATGTAGCCTGTGCTTGAAATGGTAGCAATGCGCCACCGCCAATAAGTGCTGTTAGTGCTGCGATAGCAACTTTTTGATTAACCTTGTTCATTAGTTTATCTTCCTCTTTCGTTTTATAGGTGGTGTTCTTTCATAAATTAATCTTAAACGACCACTCTAAATCGGCTCATAAGAAAGTATAAACAATTTATAAACAAAATGATAAATCTATCTTAAGATGTATAGAACTGCTAGATTGTGAACCGATAACCCGCACCCCAAACGGTTTCAATAAATTGTGGATTGGAGGGATCTGCTTCGATCTTCTCGCGAATTCGTGAAATATGAACGGTTACTGTCGCAATTTCACCATTTGATTCCAATCCCCAAATTCTCTCAAATAGTTCGTCTTTATTAAACACTCGATTAGGATTTTCGGCTAAAAACACGAGTACCTCGAATTCTTTTGCGGTCAGCATCACTTCTTTGCCGTGCACGAAAACCCGATGAGAAGATTTATTGATTGATAGTTCACGAATATGTATGCTGTCCGATTCGGTCACTTTACTTCTTCCTGTAAAACGTTCATATCGTGCTAAATGCGCTTTCGCTCTTGCTACAAGTTCATTCGGGCTAAATGGCTTCGTAACGAAATCATCCGCACCAAGACCAAAACCACGAATTTTATCAATTTCCTCATTTTTTGCAGACACAATTAAGACAGGTATGTCCATTTTCTCACGTATCTGTTTGCATATCTCGAATCCGTCTATCCCTGGCAGTTGTAGATCAAGAATGATGAGGTCATATTCACCGCTTAGAGCTTTCATAAGACCCTCTTGTCCATCATGGCTTAATTGAACCTCGTAGTCATGCAACATGAAATAATCTCTTTGTAGCTCCGCAATGTAAGGGTCATCTTCAATAATTAAAATTCTTTTCATATAGTTCACCGTCGATCTATAAAAATTTTTAATGTGAAATAGATTTTTGTACCGTGACCGGGTTCACTAATTGCCCAGATAGTACCACCATGACCTTCGATGATTTGCTGGGCGATCGCAAGTCCAAGTCCACTTCCTTCAGCAATTTGACTACGCGAAGGCTCCACCCGATAAAAGCGTTCAAAAATATGTGGAAGGGAATCCTGATCGATGCCAGGACCGTTATCCTCAATTTTAATAATTGCCAGTTCGTCTTGTTTCTCAATTCCAATGATCAATTGTTTAGGAGACTGATTCATATATTTGAGACAATTATCGAACAGATTCATAATGACACGTTTCAGCTTCTCGTGGTCTGCAAGTACGAATATCGGAATGTGCATATTTTCTGCCCACTTCACATCAACGTCTTGGTTATCGAATTCTATTGCTAATTCATCTACAATACGATGAAGAAATGGACTTAACTCCACTTGTCCGAACGAAAAAGGTTCCTTCTTCAAATCAAGTTTCGAGTAGAATAGCAGTTCATCGACAAGTCGCTCCATGTCTGTCGCTCTTGTATGAATCGCACCTACATATTTGTCGAGTTTCTCCTGTGTATTGGTCACTCCGTCCCGTATGCCTTCGGCATAGCCTTTAATTGTCGTAATCGGAGTTCTTAAATCATGTGAAATATTAGACAGTAGTTGCTTTCGATTTTCCTCATAGTGAAGCTGCAGCTGAATGGAATTGAACAATTGCTGACGCATTTGATCGAAGGTTTGAACAAGTTGCCCTAATTCATCACGAGATGTAGTTTTCAACTCGAACGTCAGATCGCCATTTTTAATATGCTCTGCAGATTGTCTAAGTCTATCAATCGGATGAATGATTTTACGAGTCACATACCGATAAAGTAAAAAACCAGTTAATAGTAAGATAGCGACAAATGTGCAGATTAGAATAGGAAGCAATGTCCTAACTACCTCAGCGAACGGACTTCTTTCACGAATGACAAAGACGCTACCTTGCTCACCAGTTTCAGATGAGAAGAAAAAATCAAATTTTGCATAGGAGTAAAATCTACTTCCTGCATTCATTGTATTGCGTATCGAGTTATTGTTCATATCATATGATGGCAAACTAGATATGAGCTCAGTATCATATAATGTTGGGGCGGCGTAAATAATATTATTGTTATTGCGGACAACTAGACCAGCTTGTACCATTTTTAATTGATAATCATATTTCTCTAGTAATTGCTGATCCTTTAATTTTTCGGGGTCGTGTTTGGCTAAGTATTTCATTTCAAGAAATATGTTTTCCTCTTCTTCTGATAGTGGATGAAGGGAATAATGAATATTGTAGAAGCTGTTAATACTGCGGAAATCGCCTGTTACTGCAACGGACAGTAGATATGATGTCAGCACAAACAGAATGACAGAGACAACCACTACAGATGTGAATGAAAGCAGTAGCCTGAATCGAATAGACAAAGATCTATCCCTCCTATCGAAATAATCGAATCGTATTATTATGGATTGTTGTATGAACAAGTTTCGTTTGATAGTGGCTATGGTAACATAGAATTACATATTAAAGAAAGAGGTTGCTTATTATAATTACTTCAAAGAGATTTATCATTTTGTTTATAAATTGTTTATACTTTCTTATGTGCTGATTTAGAGTAGTCGTTTATGATGAATTTATGTAAGGAACACCACTTGTAAAATAGAATGATATGCTAATGAAAGAGGTTGTTTATTATACGATACATCATGATATTATTTATTATTGGTCTAATGACTGGATGTCAAACGAATGAACGTATAACGAAAGAGGATGTGGCATTTATGGAACGATCATTTATTCAGGCTGCGGAAAGCGGAGAAACCGATCAAGTATTACAATGGATAGAAGACGGAGTTAATATAAACACTACAGATGCGGAAGGAAGAACAGCTATTCTAGCGGCTACACATGGTAATCAAGTAGATACAGTTATAGCCTTAATAGAAGCAGGTGCTAATATCAATTTACAAGCTAATAACCTGGATAATCCATTTTTATATGCGGGTGCGGAGGGGTTACTAGAGATTGTAAACGTATTAATCGATGCTGGAGCAGATCCAACGATCACAAATCGATTTGGAGGAACAGCACTTATTCCCGCGTCGGAACACGGATATGTAGAGGTTGTTAAGGAGCTGCTTACTCGCTCTAACGTTAATGTTAATCACATTAATGATCTTGGGTGGACAGCATTGATGGAAGCGATCATATTAAATAATGGCGGGGAACAACAACAAAAAGTTATAAGGCTTCTTATTGAACATGGAGCTGATGTTACTATTCCAGATAACAGTGGGGTTACACCTTTGGAACATGCTAGGGCCAAGGGATTTACTGCTATAGAACGCATATTAGAAGAGGCTCAATGAGGCTGGATTTTGCGAAGGGACAGAGAAGACATGTTAAATAATTCATATTGGTTAACGAATGTGAAGTTGGAACAGAGCTATATTTATGAAAATGAACAGGTGACAGGCACGAGTACGAAGCGTTGCCATATTCGAATTGAAGGTAATATTATTGCTGAAATCATTGGAGCACAATTGGAGATTCATAGTGATCTTCCCAAATACGATTGTAAAGAATTATTGATGCTACCACCTTTCGAAGAGGCGCATATTCATTTGGATAAAACTTATTATGCTGGACCATGGAAAGCAGTGAAGAAAGTATCAACTATTTTTGAAAGAATTGAGGAGGAGAAAGTATTATTGCCGAAACTCCTTCCAACGGCGCAACAACAAGCGGAACGCATCTTGACACTTATACAAGGATTTGGTGCTACACATGTCCGCAGTCACTGTAATATCGAGCCGATTAGTGGACTACATCGATTGGAAGCAACTAAGCGAGCTCTTGAGACATTTTCAGGTAAGATTTCATCTGAAATTGTAGCCTTTCCGCAGCATGGGCTATTACGTTCAGATTCTGTTCAACTTGTAAAACAATCATTGGCAGAAGGAGCAACTATTGTAGGTGGAGTTGATCCATTCTCAGTGGATGGGGATATAGAAAGGTCACTACAGACGACAGTGGAACTAGCTGTTTTGAATAATGCTGGCATTGATATTCACTTACATGATGGCAACGATGAGGGCAAACAAACGCTAATGCGTCTCGCTGATCTGGCTGAGGAAGCAGGATTGCATGGCAAGGTAACGGTTAGTCACGCATTCTGGTTTGCAGGTGCCGAGCCTACTGAAGCATTAGAAGTAGCTAAGCGAATGGCGCTACTTGGTATGTCAATTACATCGACGGTACCGATTGGAAGAATGATGATGCCACTTCCGATGCTCTATCATAACGGTGTAACTGTGAAACTGGCTACTGATAGCCTTACCGATCACTGGTCTCCTTTTGGAAATGGGGATCAATTAGAGACGGCAGGACTCTTTGCCAAATTGTATGGGCGTAGTGATGAATTGTCGCTTTCGCAAACGCTTGGATTCATTACAGGTGGAATAACACCTCTTGATGAGAAAGGCGAGCAAGTATGGCCTAAGATTGGAGATGTAGCAAGTTTTGTATTACTGCATGCAAGTTGTTCGGCAGAAGCCATTGCGCGAAGAGCAGAGCGACAAGCGGTATGGTTTGAAGGACATCAGGTGAGCGGTACATTGTAATTTCACCTTTTTTGATAGAGTACTAAGCTTCGTACATTTTGTTCACAGAACGATCACTTATAGAGGCCTATTATAAGCTGTTTCTCTATTTGTGCAACATTCATGAAAATTTCCCCGTTTTTAAATGAGTAAGAAATTACGCCAACTACAAAAATTCAGGCACTCAATTGGAGGAAAATCAGATGAACAAAATGTACAAGATGTTAGCAACAACGTCTATTGTAGCCATGACCATTATTCCGCTTACTGCAAATGCACAGCATGTTCAACCCCCAACTATTCATAATGGACAAGGGTTAATTCAACATGAAGCGAAAGTTGTTCCAGCTACAATGGGGCTAATTACTAATTTCGTTAACGATAAGTCTGGAAAATTCATTACCGTATTAGGTCGTGGTCTTGCTGCAAACGATCAAAGTGAGATCGTCCTATCTATTACTAAAGATACAAAAATTATTGATTCTAAAGGAAAGAAAGTTGCATTAAAAACGATTATTGATGAGAAAAGAGTCGTTAAAGCATTTTACGGAGGTAGCATTACGCGTAGCCTTCCCGCACAAGGAACTGCACTAACGCTAGTAGTTCAAGATTATACCTTCCTTGGAATTAATGGTATTGTATCTGAAGTGAATGAGGACAGCATTGAAGTAAAAGGGACAGATATCTACTCATCGAATGAAGAGACAGTTATTCTACGATTTGCGAACAAAGCACAAATCTTAGATCAGAATGGCAAAGCAATTAAAGCAAGCACGATAGAGCCAGGAATGAGTGTTAAAGCATTCTACGGCCCTGTGACAACGAGAAGTATTCCACCTCAATCGATATCTAATTATATTATGGTTAACACGATAATCGAAGAAAATACTCTTGAAGATGCTATTGGTACGAATGGTATTATTACGAATGTAACAGATAATCGTATTACGGTAATTGGAAATCCGTTGGAAAAAGGCGGCACTGATTATGTTATCTTATCGGTAGATGAGAAGACTCAAATCGTGGACGAAGATGGCAATTCATTAACGCAAGCAGATTTGAAAAATGATATTCGCGTCGATGCTTACTACAATGGAGTAATGACGATGATCTATCCGGCTCAAACTCATGCGGATAAAATTGTTGTAAAAGCAATGGAAACGAACAAAGTCGAAGGCACAATTGTAGCTTCGAACCTTACAACCGAAGGTCAAGTTTATGTTGATATTAACTCTGACAAATCTACGACTAACGATATTATTCTAAATATCTCAGATAAGACTAAAGTGATCTCAATGTTTAACAATGTTGATGATTTGAAAGTCGGCATGAAAATTACAGCGTATCATGAGTCAGCGATGACGTTTTCTTTACCTGGTATAACTAATGCTGAAATAATAATCTTGAATTCTGACTCCAATGCAGTAAATCCTTGATAAAAAATATAGCTCCAATAATAGAACCGCACCCTAATGGTTAGACATTACAAAACATATAGCACAAAAAAAGAGGTAAGCTTCCGTTGTCGGATCGCTTACCTCTTGTCTTATATTTTATTCCAATAATTACATGTTAGCAATCATTTGACGAAGAACGGTTTGAAGAATACCGCCATTATGGTAGTAATCAACATCAACTAGAGAGTCTAAACGAACGATAGCATCGAATTCAAACACAGTACCATCTTCACGAGTTGCTGTAACCTTAACTTCTTGGCTAGGTTGAACATCGTTAGAAAGACCAGTAATATCGAATACTTCACGTCCAGTAATACCTAGAGTTTTCCAGCTTTCTCCGGCTTTGAATTGAAGCGGCATTACGCCCATACCTACAAGGTTAGAACGGTGAATACGCTCAAAGCTTTCAGCGATAACTGCTTTAACTCCCAGAAGGTAAGTACCTTTAGCAGCCCAGTCACGAGAAGAACCAGTACCGTACTCTTTACCAGCGATAACAACAAGGTTTTTACCTTCAGCTTGATACTTCATAGAAGCATCATAGATAGACATTACTTCATCCGTAGGTAGGTAAGTTGTTACGCCACCTTCAGTTCCTGGAGCAACAGCATTACGAATACGGATATTAGCGAAAGTACCACGCATCATAACTTCATGGTTACCACGACGAGAACCATAAGAGTTAAAGTCTTTACGCTCAACGCCATTATCTATCAAGTATTGGCCACCAGGGCTGTTTACTGTAATGTTACCTGCAGGAGAGATATGATCCGTTGTTACGGAATCGCCCATTAATGCAAGTACGTTAGAACCTTTAATATCAGCGATCGGATTCAGCTCTGTACCAAGGGTAGAGAAGAATGGAGGATTTTGAATATATGTTGATTTCTCATCCCACTCATAGCTTTCGCCTTCTGGAACATCAATAGCATTCCAACGCTCATTTTGCGTAAATACGTTCTCGTATTTGCTGTTGAACATTTCAGGGTTAAGTGATGAAGCAACAGCTTGCTTAATCTCTTCATTTGTTGGCCAAATATCTTTTAAGTATACAGCTTCACCTTGTGCGTCATAGCCAATGGCTTCTGTTGAAAGGTCAATGTTAACCGTTCCAGCAAGAGCATAAGCGACAACAAGTGGAGGAGATGCAAGATAGTTTGCTTTAACTTGAGCATGAACACGACCTTCGAAGTTACGGTTACCAGAGATAACAGCTCCAACAGTCATATCATTATCAGAAATTGCTTGGCTAACTTCTTCTGGAAGTGGACCAGAGTTACCGATACAAGTAGCACAACCATAACCAGCAACATGGAAACCAAGCGCTTCAAGTGGTGCAATTAGGTTAGCTTTGTTCAAGTATTCTGTAACAACTAGAGAACCAGGAGTTAGAGAACTCTTCACGTATGCAGGCTTAGTAAGACCACGCTCAACAGCTTTCTTAGCTACTAGACCAGCAGCAAGCATAACGCTAGGGTTAGAAGTATTCGTACAGCTTGTAATAGCTGCGATTACAACTGCACCAGTTTTAAGTTCTGTTTCAGCACCGTTCGGATGCTTAACTGGAACGCTTTGTGCAATTTTCTCTTCAGATAGACCATATCCACCTTTATCCACTGGTTTACGGATAATATCGTTAAATGCATCTTTCATATTCGTAAGTTCAACACGGTCTTGCGGACGTTTTGGACCTGCAAGAGACGGTACGATTGTAGAAAGATCAAGCTCGATAATATCTGAGAAAATAGGATCTGGAGTAGCATCAGTACGGAACATATCTTGTGCTTTATAGTAAGCTTCAACAAGCTCAATTTGATCTTCTTTACGACCTGTTTGACGTAAGAAAGAAATCGTCTCGCTATCAACTGGGAAGAAACCAACTGTAGCACCATACTCAGGAGCCATATTAGCTACTGTTGCACGGTCAGGAAGTGAGATGTTTGATAGACCAGGACCGAAGAACTCAACGAATTTACCAACAACGCCTTTTTTACGAAGCATTTCAGTAACCGTTAGAGCTAGGTCAGTCGCAGTAGCACCTTCAGCAAGGCTACCTGTTAATTTGAAACCAATAACTTCAGGCATTACGAAGTATAAAGGTTGTCCAAGCATACCTGCTTCAGCCTCGATACCGCCAACGCCCCAACCAACAACACCAAGACCATTGATCATTGTTGTATGAGAGTCAGTACCTACAAGAGAGTCAGGGAATACAACTGTTTCGCCATCGATTGTTTTCGTAGCAGCAACAGATGCAAGATACTCAAGGTTAACTTGGTGAACGATACCAGTTCCTGGAGGAACGGCACGGAAGTTATCAAATGCTGTTTGTGCCCAACGAAGGAAACGGTAACGTTCTTCATTACGCTCAAATTCAACTTTAGTGTTATATTCAAGAGCTTCAGGAGTACCAAAAGCATCTACCATGATAGAGTGGTCAATAACTAGATCTACAGGAACAAGTGGATTGATTTTCTTAGGATCGCCACCTGCTTTTTTCACGGTGTCACGCATTGCTGCTAAGTCAACAACAACGGGAACACCTGTAAAATCTTGCAATACGATACGAGCAGGAATGAAAGGAATTTCTTTATCTTCACGACCATTAGCCCAGTTAGCTAATTGTTTTACATGCTCAGAAGTAATTGCGCGACCGTCGAATTGACGAACTGCTGCTTCTAGAAGCACTTTAATAGAGAAAGGAAGTTTGGAAATATCACTGAAACCTTGTTGTTCTAATCCACCAAGATGATAATAAGTGAATTCTTTACCGCCAGAGGTTAATGTGGAACGAACAGAATATTCATTTTGAGTAGCCATCATGAGTCTCCTTTTTGTTATAAATTCAATTTAGTTTCGTAGAGTGAAACTAAATTTCAAAAACCGTATATGTATAGTATAGCTGTAAAACTACATGGACGTAAAGTCATTTTGTAAGCTTTCTCATAAATATTGTTAAGCACCCTTTTAAGGGAAAGATTTATTGCTAATTACGAATAAAAGTGGGGATGTTGCTGCTCAATGTATCGCTATCTCGATGGAAATAATTCCTCATGCACCGTCTCCATAGGCTAGAAATTTAGTGACTATAACTTCAAATTTGCACATTTCATCTTCATAGACCATAAAAGTAGTGTCCAACGAGCCAATATTTCGCATTACATCCCAATAGACTATAAAAGTAGTGTCTAAGGCGCCAATATTGCGAATTTCTCAATAGACCATAAAAATAATGTCTAACGAGCCAATATTGCGAATTTCATCTCAATATGCAATGAAAATAGTGTTTAGTGCGCCAATACGACGCATTCGAGCATCATCATGGGCTATAAAAATAGTGTCCAACGAGCCAATATTGCGAATTTTATCTCAATAGACCATAAAAGTAGTGTCCAATGTGCCAATATTTCGCATTACATCCCAATAGACCATAAAAATAGTGTCTAAGACGCCAATACGACGCATTTGAGCATCATAGACCATAAAAATAGTGTCTAAGACGCCAATACGACGCATTCGAGCATCATAGACCATAAAAATAATGTCAACCGCACCAATACTGCGCATTTCATCTCATTAACTTAAAAACTTTACAAATCGCGCAGTAGGACGGGCTAGATGTAACAATTCACATGTATTTGCTAGTACGCGCATATAATGAACCAGTTATTCATACGTTGTGCTTGGACGGAATGATTATATATGTTGGGAGGGAAAACATGAGTAGGTCACCAGCTAATCCAAAGCGTAAACCGAAAAAGACCCCTAGAGTTAAGAAGCAGGCTGTATTACATACTACACAGGGGACAAGAGTACAGTCACAGCGACAGTCTAATAACAATATCTCTCATTCATTGCAACAATCCATTATTCCTGTAATCAAAGCATCAATACCTCCATTAAGCTCAGCCAATCTCAAAGAACGTAAATTAGATTGGAAGCCAGCACTACAGCAATATATAACAAGGTACAATCAAGCTGAAACAGATCAATTTGCACCACGCTTGAATGACTTGTATAGCGATGAGATACATCAAGATCGAGTAGAAACAAGGCTTGACCGTATTCGTGAACGTGAACTTTTACGAGGTGTTCATGCAGAAGGCAGTGAAACGAAGGCAGAAATTGTACAAGTGAATGAACTGGATCGTGAGATTGTTATACATCTCCGCCTACATGTGAAAAGAAGATTACAACAAGATGGTCAACAATATATAGAAGAACGTTATGATCATGAGCGCGTATGGTTAATGAACGATCAAGGAAAATGGTTGATAACAAAAATCGAGCCGATTATGTTAGAGCGAAAGCCTCGGTTTGGTGGAGCAGTTATGGATTGGAGTTCTGAACATGAAGCTGAAGAAGAGCCGCCTGTCATTGCAGTACCATACTTAAATACTGATATTATTCCTAATTTCCGTAGAACGATGCAAGGGAAGCGATATCGGCGTGATCTGGTTGTTGCATACGCTGATCAATGGTGGAATAAAGGAAACCCTACTTACGAAGAATTTGATTCGAATTGTACGAACTATGTTTCGCAATGTATCTTTGCAGGTGACGTACCAATGATCTATACTAGTAGAAGAGATAGTGGATGGTGGTACAAAGGAAGGCAGCATGGTAAAGAATGGTGGAGTTACAGTTGGGCAGTATCTAAGGCTTTGGCATCTTTTCTTATGAAGCCACGTAAGCAAGGTTTACGTGCAGTTGAGAAGGAATATGCTGACGAGTTAGAACTCGGAGACATTATCGTATATGACTGGAATGGAAATACTCGATATCAGCATACAACTATTGTTACGGCATTTGATGCGAAGGGTCAGCCGCTCGTTAACGCTAACACAACAGCAGGCAGACATCGTTATTGGGATTATAAAGATTCATATGCTTGGACACCAAACACACATTACCGCTTCTTTCATATAACTGACTATGTATAATAGATATCAGCACTAATATTCCATATCTTATTTTCAGTTCATTCATTAATCGTAGAAATTATAATCAAACATATCATTATAATGATAGTAGTGGAGGCAAAGTAATGGGAAGCAAAGTTAAGGTAGGCCTTGTATACGGTGGTAAATCTGGGGAACATGAAGTGTCGCTATCCACCGCATTTGCAGTAATGAAAGAATTCGACTATAGCAAATATGAGATTAAACCTTTCTATATTACGAAGCAAGGTCAATGGATCACAGGTCCTTCTATGACAGAGCCACCTGCATCTGGCGAACAATTACGCTTCGAAGCTAGTGAAGCGACAAATAAAGGAACAACTCACGCAGCATTATTTTCAATTTTTAGCGCATTAGATGGTGTGACACATGAACAACAAGTTGATATTATGTTCCCTTTGTTGCATGGAACATTCGGTGAAGATGGAACGATTCAAGGTCTGTTTGAAATGGCCAATATCCCTTACGTTGGTACCGGAGTTCTTGCTTCTTCTGTAGGGATGGATAAAGTATTTATGAAAAAAGCATTTGCAGATGCAAATCTTCCGCAATGTGTATTCCGTTACTTTACAAAAGCACAATGGCTGAAGGATCAATCATTTTTCTTAATGGAATGTGAAATTGCCCTTGGTTATCCTTGCTTTGTAAAGCCTGCTAATTTAGGCTCAAGTGTTGGAGTATCTAAAGCCAACAATCGCGAAGAACTTATAAAAGCTATTGATTATGCATTCCGCTTTGACCGTAAAGTAATAATTGAAGAATTTATCGATGCTCGCGAAGTAGAAGTTAGTGTATTAGGTAATGATGAACCAAAAGCTTCTATTGTTGGTGAGATTATTTCATCTAATGACTTCTATGACTATAAAGCGAAGTATATCGATGGCAAATCAACAATGGCAATTCCAGCTAATGTAGATGAAGCCAAAATGAATGAACTAAGAGAAATGGCAATTACGGCATTCAAGGCAATTGATGGAACGGGATTATCTCGTGCTGACTTTTTCTTAGAAAGAAAGAGTGGAAAGATTTATATTAATGAGCTGAATACATTGCCTGGTTTCACGCCATTTAGTATGTATCCATTGTTGTGGCGCGAAAGCGGACTTAATTATCAGCAATTGCTTGATGAGTTGTTAAATCTAGCTTTTGATCGTCATGCTGCTAAGCAACAAATTGATTTTGTTGGCGATAATATGTAATAACTACTTTATATGATGCCCGTCCCTGCTACGGTGGGAGACGGGTATTTCTGTGATTCGCAAGCAATATGATATACTTAATGGAATACAAGCACGACTTTTAATATGATGAATCAACAATACAATGATAACGAAGGTGAGGAAAATTAAATGGGATTTCAATCTGAATTCAACTCTGTATGTAAATTCAAATCTGAGCAGGAGCTTTATGAATTGTTAGAGTACGGTAAGGGTAAAATGGTAAAGAAAGGTTTCAGAGTTTATCCTACTGGTCAAAAGGTTATTGCCTACACACCAAACAATGAAGCTATTGCAATAGTTCGTATATTGGCTTCTATCGCTGAAATCAATTTCCAAGGTGAAGAAGTTACACAAGTTGAGATGGAACTTATTCGTAAATTAACAGAAGAAGAAGCACGCGTGCAAACCGCATTAGCGTATGAGATGTTCTTCGGAGAGCGGTAATACATGAAAGTTAGATTTGGTTTTGTCGCAATGAGTGTCATACTTGAAAATGCATCTCCATCGAAGACAATGACGTATGCTAGTTTTTCTAAACTCGATGATCGTGAAGCTGCGATTGGGAGACTTGAACAGATCGCACAACAAAATTTACATAGTACATTACGTTTGTTGAAACACGCTCATGGTAATGATGTTAAGCTTTATCGGCTCACATCTAAACTAATTCCACTAGCTACTCATGATGGATTGGCTGGATGGGACCCATATCCGATATTAGCTAACGATTTCAAAGCGGTCGGAGACTACGCGTTAGAAAAAGGAATCAGATTATCACTTCATCCCGATCATTTTTGCGTATTAAGTACACCTCGACCAGAAGTGCTTGTGAATTCTATTAAAGATCTTGAATATCATGTCGACATGTTGGAAGCAATGGGATTAGATGAACGTTCTAAATGTAACATTCATATGGGTGGTGCTTACGGAGATAAGATCACTTCCAGTGCTCGTTTTATAGAACAGTTTAGCAACCTTCCAGATAGGTTAAAGCATAGAATTACGCTTGAAAATGATGATAAAACATTTAATGTAGAAGAAACTTTAATAGCAGCAGAAGCGGTTTCGGTGCCGATGGTGCTTGATATCCATCACCATGCGGTTAATCCCGGTCATATTACTGATGAAATGCTTACAGAACAATTATGGCCACGTATCCAAGGTACTTGGGAGAGAGAATTGCATCGATTGGAACTATCTAGCTTAGAACAACTCCCGGTGAAGATTCACGTTTCTAGTCCAAAAAGTATGACAGATCCTAGAGGGCATGCTGATCTTGTTGAAGTAGCTCCTGTTCTTAAATTCCTTAGAGCAATCGCTCCAAAAGCAAGCCATGTTGATTGTATGTTAGAGGCGAAATCAAAAGATCAAGCAGTATTTCAATTAATGGACGAGTTGAAGCAACTTGCACTTACATCAGATGATATTTCGATTATCGATGATGCTAGTATTGAAATAAAGACATAGTAAATATCGTTCCCTATTGCAGTCGAGTATGAATATTATTTTTCTGAATCTCTGCTGCAATAGGAGATTTCGACTCGACATATGTAACCGTTTTCGTAAACTATATTTGATGCGACCATCAATTTATAATACTATTAATTAGAATATTGAATTAGTGATAGCTAATAATTAAGACTACGTAAAGAGAGAAGAGTGATAGATCGTGAATGAAGAAAAATTGCCCCCAGTTGTAGGCATAAAGAGTTTCACAGCTGTCGCCATTAATAGTGCAGCCAAAGCTGGAGAGTGGATCAAAATAAAACTAGGAAGCTTTGAGAATCTGGAATTAAAATATTCTACTGCCGATTTAGTTACGGAAATAGACAAAGGCTCGGAACGATTAATTAGGAAATTAATAGGAACACATTTTCCTGATCATGCTTTTCTAGGTGAAGAAGGCGTTGAGCCTGGTGCTGAAGCATCTTCAAAAGCTATCGCGGATGTGAAGAACTCTGAATATTTATGGATTGTTGACCCCATTGATGGGACAACCAATTTTGTACATGGATTTCCATTTTTCTGTGTATCGATTGCATTAGCATATAAGGGTGAGGTCATTGTAGGAGTCATTTATGATCCGATGAAAGATGAACTGTTTGTAGCCGAAAGAGGTAAAGGAGCTTATGTGCACGGTAAAGTATTGACTGTATCCAAAGATGCAACGCTGCAGCAAAGTCTTATTGCTACAGGTTTCCCAGCAGATCAGAGCTACGCTCTACCGCTTAATATGAAGAGCTTACAGCATCTTGCACCAAAGGTGCGCAATATTCGTGTGTCAGGCTCAGCAGCGCTTCATATGGCGTATGTAGCAGCGGGACGTCTTTCAGGTTTCTGGGAAATGAATTTAAACAGCTGGGATCTTGCAGCTGGCTCACTTCTTATCCAAGAAGCGGGAGGCACGGTTACAGATATTGATGGTAATCCTTATAACTTAGAAGTTCGCAATATTGCGTCTTCAAATGGAGTTATTCATTCAGAGTTTGTTGGTGAATTACAAAAGTCATTACAATGATGACTTGTAATTCATTCAACAAATGTATGAATTTTTGGTGTTATTAGTTAATTGATAATTGATAGATTTGACATAATAGTGAATAATAGTTGTATTGTGAAGTTACTAATAGTGATATTTCTCACGGTGTGCATTGTAAAACTCCACTAAGATTAGATTATATTAGGTTAAAGGAGCAGAAATATGAAAATTCGTCAAAGCATAGTTCGAAAATTCGTGCTTGGTATAACGGTAGCCTCTTCAATTACATATGCAACGAGCGCATTTATCTTACTTGTCATGGATGGAATGTTTGACACGATACCAACCTGGTTGTTTGTAGTAGGAACCCTTGCTTTCGGGGTGTTTTGGACAGGATTATTCGGTTATTTTGCTGCAAAGTGGTTACTTCGTCCTTTACTCGCTTTGACTAATAATGTTACTGAAGCGGCTACAGGTAATTTGAATGTAGCATCAGTAGATATTAAAAGTCGCGATGAAATGTATCAACTTAGTGTGGCAGTAGATACAATGTTACGTCAATTTAGAACTATAGTAGAAAGTATTAAAGAGAATTCCACACAAACGGATAAACATGTGCAGGAACTACAAGGTGCAGTAAATCAGTCTGCAATTCAACTTGAAGGATTGACCGTTCAATCTGAACAGATTACATCTGGTACGAGTATGCAAGCTAGTTCTACTAATTTACTATATTCATCAGCAGATGAACTATATCAATCGGCACTTCATATGCAATCAGAGGCGAATGTTGCGAAACAACGTACTGAGGAAATGAATAGCGCTGCGACACAAAGTGAAGAGGTATTCCGTTCGCTTGTAGATGGTATGCACAAGTTAGAAACATTGAATAAAGGCTCTCTAGAAACGATCGAACAACTTAGTCAGCTAGCAGAAGAAATCGGAAACATTTCAAGTGTGGTTGGTGGTATTGCAGATCAGACACATCTACTCGCTTTGAATGCAGCTATTGAAGCAGCGAGAGCGGGAGATGAAGGTAGAGGGTTCGTCGTGGTTGCTCAAGAAGTTAAGTCATTAGCGGATAGCAGCGGTCAAGCGGTTGGTGAAATACGTACATTAATAGAGCAGGTTCAGCAAGGCGTTGCTCGTGCTGTACAATATATTACAGAGCAATATAAGCTCTCAAGCCAAGAGGCGGAGAATGGTGAGAAGTTTGCACAAGCCTTCCATGAAGTGAAAACAGATGCTGCAACTGTTGCAGTTACCGTGGAGAAAATGGCTGAATTGCTTGCAAAACAAGCCGTACAAGTTGATGAGTCACGTGAACAAACAAGTCGTGTAGCTCAAGTGGCAGAGAATATAAGAGAAGGCGCAGAACGCGTTCATGATACGTCTCAACAGCAAGCAGCAGTGATGGAAGAAATCGCTGCATCAACTGATGAATTACGCGTGAAATCAACTGATCTTCTGCAAAAAGCAGCTTACTTTAGAACTTAATTTATCAACTTATACACTGATAGCAACCGATAGCGGATTAACCCCACTATCGGTTTTTTGTGCTCTATATGCTACCCAGCTAAATCACATTGTTATCAAGGTCTGCTGTTTGAACTACTGCTTAAAATGAAAGTTCAGAAAGCGGGCTTTCAGAACCAAGAAGATGCACTTCAGCGGAAACGAGTAGCACAGTGTACGTTATTGGTACACGAGCACACACAGGCTTTCGATGGAGGGCATATTCGATGTCGAGTATGCTGCGAAGCTAATCATCGTTATCAAAGTCCGCTTTATGAACAATCCTCTCAAAGGAGTGTTTCTGCTCCATCAATGTAGACTTCACTCCCCGTCACATGGCTTGACCGAGCGGATGCAAGAAATAATACAAGATCTGCAACTTGCTCAGGCTGACCAGGAGCGTGTTCAAGGGGTTGTTTTCCTTCAGGATATGTGACAGGAATTTCGATTTTACTAACTTCAGGTTGACGGAAGGTATTTTCTCCAATATTTGTAGCAATCGCTCCAGGGCAGATAACATTTACTCTAATTTTGTAGCGAGCAAGTTCTAGTGCTGCCATTTTTGCGAAGGCGACCTGACCAGCTTTGGAACTACTATACGCAGACATACCGAAGCTGGAAAATTTGCGACTACCATTAATCGAACTTGTGATGATGATGCTACCACCATTAGTTTTCATATGAGGAATCGCATATTTTACAGTTAGAAAAGTACTTTTAAGATTAGTTGTTAATGTTTCATCCCATTGATCTGGCGTAATATCTTCAATAGGCGCTACAGTACCGTTAATCCCTGCATTTGCAAAGATGATATCTAACTGACCGAATGTTTGTATCGCTTGATTAACCGCTTTTTCAACACGATCTGGATTAGCAACATCAGTATCGATGAAGATACAAGTACCACCGGATAGTTCAATATGTTTGACAGTTTTCTCAGAACGCTCATTATTAAGATCAACTAATACAATTTTTGCCCCTTCCTGTGCCATAAGTAACGCTGTTGCATGTCCGATACCTGATGCAGCACCTGTAATTAATGCAACTTTTCCTTGCAGTTGTTGCTGATTCATTGTGTATACCTCCTGAACAATTTATGGTTGCTAATAGACAAAAATATTTGCGATCATGAAGTGTTACTTTGCAAGCATTACTATTAAGATGACCAATTACGAGATAAATACCCACATATAGGATGAGATTAAACAATAAAATAAACTGAATTCATTAGAATCATATCTAACTTAGGCCATCGAGTTGACATTTATGATATGAATAGGTAATATACATTAAAATCGAATAATTAAAATCAGTGATAAAGAGAGTAATTCATTGGAACTGAATAGCGAATTAGGGATGGTGAAAGCCTAATACACGACTAATGGATGAACCGCACTTTTGAGATATTTCTTGAACAATGAGTAGGGAAAATCGGGGAGACACCTCGTTAACAATGGAAAGCGGTCACTTTTGAGTGACAACTAGAGTGGTACCACGGGAAGATATGCTCTCGTCTCTTATTAAGAGACGGGAGCTTTTTTAATTTGAGAGGAGAAAAACAGATGGTCTATGAACAATTGGCATCAGTAATTGCCCAAGCATTAAACAATGAATTATCTTATAAAGAGGTTGAAACAATACTTGAAAAACCGAAAAATTCAGAGATGGGGGATGTAGCATTTCCGTGTTTTACATTAGCAAAAAAACTTAGAAAAGCTCCTCAACAAATTGCATCAGAACTAACAGAGAAGCTACAAGCTGAATGGATTCAAGAAGTTAATGTAGTGGGTGGATATGTAAATATATTTCTCAATCAAGAAAAGCTTACTAATCATGTATTACATTCGATCATGGCACAAAAAGGGCAATATGGTTCTAGTTCATCTAGACAAGAAAATGTAGTTATTGATTACTCTTCACCTAATATTGCGAAGCCGTTCTCGATGGGACACTTAAGATCAACAGTTATTGGTCATGCGCTCGCTAATATTGCTGAGAAAAATGGATACATGGCAGTTAGAATTAATCATTTAGGAGATTGGGGTACACAATTCGGTAAACTGATCGTAGCTTATCGACTATGGGGAAATAAAGAGGCAATTGAGGCAGCTCCAATTCAAGAGCTATTGAAGATTTATGTGAAATTCCATGATATGGCGGAAACTGATGAATCGTTGAACGAGCAAGCGCGTGCAGCCTTTAAATCACTAGAGGACGGTGAAAGTGAAGCACTTGCCCTGTGGAAATGGTTCCGTGACGCTTCACTAACTGAGTTTGAGACTATCTATCAAATATTAGGTATAACGTTCGATTCCTATACTGGTGAAGCCTTCTACAATGATAAAATGAAACCGATTGTCGCAGAGCTACACGAGAAAAACCTTCTTACTTTATCAGATGGTGCGTATGTAGTGGAAATGGATGATCAAATGCCGCCATGTCTAATTACGAAGACGGATGGAGCGACACTGTATGCTACGCGCGATTTAGCGGCAGCCGTTTATCGTCACAATGAGTATGATGCCGTGAAAACTTTTTATGTTGTAGGGAATGAGCAGTCGCTTCATTTCAAGCAATTGTTTAAGGTTCTTGACAAAATGGGATATGAATGGGCGAATGAGTTGCAGCATGTTCCGTTTGGTATGATGCTAAAAGATGGCAAGAAAATGTCTACGAGAAAAGGGAAGGTTGTTTTACTAGCAGATGTATTAGCAGAAGCGGTTGATACGGCAATGCAAAATATCGAAGCGAAAAATCCGAATTTAGAGCAGAAGGAATTAGTTGCTAAGCAAGTTGGTGTCGGAGCCGTTATATTTAATGATTTAAAAAATGATAGAATGAACGATATAGATTTCTCTCTTGAACAAATGATGAATTTTGAAGGAGAGACAGGTCCATACGTCCAGTATACCTATGCACGTATTTCATCTATTCTTGAAAAGGGTAATTATGAAGAACAATCGTTAGAATTTACAGCTTTAGGAGAATACGCTTGGCCGATTGTTGTTATGTTAGAACAATTCCCAATGACGGTGCAAAAGGCTTTCCAATTCGCAGACCCTTCACAAATCGCAAAATATAGTTTAAGCTTAGCGCGAGCGTTCAACAAATATTACGCTCATACAAAAGTGTTAAATGATGATGGATATCAGCAAATGAAGTTAGAATTTATTCATTGTGTAGCTATAATATTGAAAGAATCATTAAGATTGCTAGGAATCTCAGCGCCTAACAAGATGTAATAACAACACGAATACCTTCAGGAGATACTGCTTATTATCGCGGTATCTCCTTTTTTGTACATATTGATAGGTTTCGTAAGTAGCAAACGTATTATGATAAAGTTTTTCTATATTCATTTGGCGTCAATCCTTCATGTTTTTTGAATACTTTGCTGAAGTATTTTACATCAGGTATGCCCACCATTTCTGCTATTTTATTAAGTTTTAAATTACGATTTAGTAATAATGCTTTCGCTTTATTTAGGCGAAAACTTGTTACATATTCCGTGAAACTAATAGCATATTCTTGCTTGAATTTTCTTGAAATATATTCACGACTAATTAGAAACGTATCCGCAATTTCTTGTAAAGTAAGTTCTTCATTGTAATGAATCTCTATATACGATACAACATCAGAAAATGAACGTGACTTATTTTGTTGAATACTAGTAATTGCTTGCGATAGGTTCAAGTTAAACTGCAATACCCATTGTCGCCAATCATGTAATTTAATGCTGTAATCATGGATGTTTGGTGGAATATTTAATGTATCTTGTTGTTCTAGCATAGTTAGCAACTCGTTTTTTTGGTTGTGCGAAATTTCTTGTAATAATGAGTTGCGAAAGCTAAACATATCTTCTAACCATAACTGTAATAAATGAGGGCTAATGTAATTATTATTCACAAAGGATTCTATCCATGATTTAGAATATTTGTCGATTAAATGTTGATTGCCACTTAGTAAGATAACTCGCCATTCTTCTTTTACGTTAGCAAAGGAATAGTCTTCATTAGTTTGGAATTGCCTTGTTTCACTAGCATCATGCAAATAGGATGCGAAATCGAGCAGATTACGATGATCTAATGCTGAGATTGCCTCGTCATATTGTTTAGCTAGACTAGTTGGAAACTGGTCTAGCAGTGTTGTACCGAAGTGGAACTTACGGGAAAAATGTTTATACATGGCATCATTAATTTGGCTTGTGATATAACCTACTTTTACTTTATTATCCCATAATAGTAAAATGATTTGTTCGAATGAACCCCAGTATTTAAACGCAACGCCATTAATGTTTCCACCGATGCACTCATTACAAACATTTTCAATAGCGTATAGTAAAAGTTCGACATCATTACCGAACCTATCTAATAGGGGTTGATCAGCATTATTAATTTGTAATATAACAAGTTGCACATTAGTGATATGGTTTGGAATAACAAGATTTTTTTTCAATCTTTTTATAGTGTAGTTAATATTTGCAGTATCATTAATAAGCCCAGAAAGAAGTTTCTCATCATGTACTGGCTTAAGTTCATTAAGCATGATCGATTGTTTGAGTTGAATTTGGCGTGTATGTTCTTCAGCTAACCATGCCTTAACAGCTGAAGCTACAGCAGAATTAATAATATCAGCATCAATCGGCTTTAATATATAATCGATACCACCGGATTGTACGGTATGACGCATATATTCAAAATCACCATGTCCACTTATTACGATGAATTTACAAGTTTTAGAGAATTTTTCTATCCAAGTCATTAATGCAATGCCATCACCGGCATCCATCATCATATCCATAATGACAAGCTGGGGTTTGTAATCACTCATCATTTCGATAGCCTTATTTCCGCCATCTGCTTCTTTGATTTCATTAATACCATGTTCTTCCCAATTAACTAATAACCGAATCGCTTTTCGTACGCGAGATTCATCATCAACTATTAAAGCTTTCAATATTATTCACGCTCCAATGTTACTTGTGCAGGAAAAGTAATCATGACAGAAATCCCTTTGTTTTCAGCATTATTACTAATTTCTAAAGTTGCTTTATTATCGTAAAGTAGTTTTAATCTTGTTAGAACATTATTTAGACCGATGGAAGAATGTGTCGTATCTTCATTGCTATCATGATCAATATGGTTAATTAAATTGATCGCAGTATGCTCCAATTTTTGATTTAATTCATGCAATTTCTCAGGGGCAATGGGCAATCCATTATTGCTTATTTTGATATATATAATGTTAGCATGTAGTGCATTGACCTGAATCATTAATTGCTGATTATCGTAATTCCGCTCAAAACCATGCTTGAAATAATTCTCCACGATCGGTTGCAATATCAACTTTGGTACAGGCGAAGATAGCAACGTTTCATCGATAGTATATCGTACTGAAAATTGATTTTCATACCGTTCTTTTTGCAATTCAATATAAGCTTTGACATGATCAAGTTCATCGTTTAGCTTAACTACTTTGTTGTTGTTGTGCATACTATACTGCATCATTTTAGCTAGAGAAGACAGTAGTTTATATATTCGCTTATTATTTTGTTCTAAAGCTAAAGTTCCGATAATTTGCAAAGTGTTGTTGAGAAAATGCGGGTTTATTTGTGCTTGCATTGCCTTCAATTGGTTATTTTTACTAGATAACTCTAATTTATACTCCCGTAAAACTAAGTTGTTAATCGTATTCATCATTTCACGAAAACGATTAATAATATTACTCATTTCATCTTGATGCTTTACAGATGGAATAGCGACATCTAATTGCCCGGTTTGTATTAAACTCATATACCTTGAAAGTTGACGTATTGGCATTGTAATGCGAATCGAAATGATGACGGTTGCAATAACAATAACAATTAATGAAATCGCTAACAATATGAGGTTAATTGCAGCAGCTTTTTTTGTTTCTTTGGTTAAATACGCAATAGGTATTTCCTTCACTAGCGTCCAATCAGTTAAATTGTTTTTTATTTTTTGATACACAAACAAACTGTTCTCTGCTTCAAAATAACCTTGTTGTAGTTCATTAGCCTGTACACCTTCGTCGTACCAGTTAGCAGAAAAAGGCTGTTCGTACTGCGCAGTATCATCACTGTAAATGAATTGGTTGTTATGATCTATAATATAGAATTTTTCAGCACCCGAATCATACAAATTATGAACAATGTTTGTAATTGCTTTAATATCTACATCAATTGCTAGATGACCGATCACCTCTGTAGAAGGGATTTTTTGTATTTCTTTTTGCAATGTAAATACATGACGAGCCGTGTAGTTGTTAGTAGTTAAAGATGTTAACCCATACGTATGACTTAAATGGGTAGACAATAATTGTTGGTTATTATCCGTGGTCGGATATACTTCGATATTATGGTTACGACTAGGCGTGTTTAATGTAACAAGTGTTGCTTTGCTATTTTTATTTTCATATAAGTACACTTGATATACATCGGGAACGACAGTTGTCATGTAGCGCAATGAATCATAAACTCGCGATTCACTAAACCTATCATTGTAGCCCCCTTGAATAAGCGTTTGAATCGTATAAATATTAGAGCTTGCACGATTTAAATTATCTAATAACGTAGATAAATTATTCGCCCCTTGAAATAGTAAGTTCATATTTTCCGAAGCAACCCTTTGTTTTAAGGACTCGTTCGTATAATAATAACTGACTAACATCGTAGCTGAAATAGGAATAATAGTTGCAAGTAATAAAAAAACAATTAATTTACTTCGAATCGTTTTGAGCTTCAATCTAACACTTCCAATCAATATTTTACCCCTTTTAGTTCACGCTAGTAGGTATTTGTTTGTTCGTCATAACCTTATAATGACATTACTATAGCATAAAAGAGTGTGGAAGGGAGAAAGCTCATGAAAAAAAGAAAGACAGAATTGGGACTGCAAACGTTCTTTGTAGGACCCGTGTTGATATTCTTCGTTCTTATTATGATAGTACCATTTTTATTAGGGATGTACTATTCGTTAACCGATTGGAATGGTATCGCAAAAACAGTCAATTGGGTAGGACTAAGTAATTTTAAAACGCTTTTCACAAATGATACCAACTTTTGGAAGTCGTTTATATTTACCGCTAAGTTTACCATTGTTGGTGTCGTATTAGTTAATATAGTAGGCTTCGCTTTTGCGTATTTGTTAACGAATGCATTAAAACTAAGAAACGTTATGCGGACGGTTTTCTTTATGCCGAACGTTATTGGTGGTTTACTACTAGGATTTATATGGCAGTTTATTTTTGTTAAAGGGTTTGATACCGTATATAAACTAACTGACTGGTCATTTTTTGGACTTGCGTGGTTAGGTGATCCAACTACTGGATTTTGGGGTATCGTTACTGTGTTTGTATGGCACTCAGCTGGTTACTTGATGGTAATTTATATATCATCTCTAACTAATGTACCGAAAGAAGTTGTTGAAGCGGCAGAAATTGATGGAGCTAATCGCTGGCAAATGTTGCGCAGTATAACGATTCCATTAGTTATGCCAGCAGTTACTATTTGTTTATTTTTAGCTATTTCATGGTCATTCAAAATCTTTGATATTAACTTATCTCTAACTGCAGGTGGACCGTACAAATCAACGGAATCTGTAGCTATGAATATTTACAATGAAGCATTCCAAAATAATCGCTATGGTCTTGGTACTGCAAAAGCATTACTGTTCTTCGTGACGGTAGCTATAATTACATTAGTCCAAGTTCGTGTAACGAAAAGTAAGGAGGTAGAGGCGTAATAATGAAACCTTACAATGGTAAAACATTCATTCTTGAAATTGTAATGGTGCTAATTTCTCTCCTTTTTCTCGCACCGTTTTACTTTCTATTTGTAAACTCCGTCAAACCTTTTGGGGAGATTATGTCGGATGCAGCAAGTTGGCCTAAAGTATTTCAGTGGGACAACTATGCAAGAGCATGGGAATTAACTCGTTTTCCAGAAGCCTTTCTCAATTCTTTTGTTATCACAGTAGTCGGTGTATTGTTAATTGGTCTAATTAGCTGTATGGCTGCTTACCGAATGGTTCGTGCTAATACAACATTTAATAAGATTTTTCTACTCGTATTAGTTGCGGCAATGGTTGTACCTTTTCAGACGATTATGATGCCGTTGATTCGTGTTATTAGTGAATTAGGTTTAATGAACTCGAAAGCAGGATTGATAATTAGTTATCTAGGGTTAAGTACTCCAATGGCTGTCTTTCTCTTTCATGGATTTGTAAAATCGATTCCTTTAGAAATTGAAGAAGCGGCTACTGTAGATGGTTCTACTCGCATTGGCGTCTTTTTCCGAATTGTATTACCAATGTTGAAGCCGATGTTAATGACGGTCATTGTCCTGAATACATTAGCGATTTGGAATGATTATTTGTTACCATCGTTAATCTTACAAAAACCAGATCTTAGAACGATTCCATTAGCAACGTTTTCGTTTTTCTCAGAATATACGAAACAATGGGATCTTGCGCTACCGGCATTAGTACTAGGTATTACACCTGTTATTGTATTTTTCCTGTTTTTACAACGTTACATTGTAGAAGGAATTGCAGCCGGTTCAGTCAAAGGGTAATAACTAAAATGTTATTATAAATGAATTAAATAAAAGGGGGATTATTTCGATGAAAAAGAGTAAAATTTTCAAATTAGTACCTATGTTATTAGCTATGTTATTAGTATTAGCTGCTTGTGGTGGTAATTCGAATAGTGGTAATGGAAACAATCAAGCTGGATCACAAGAGAAAAAGACAGTAACTGTGTTCCAGTTTAAGACGGAAATAGTTGAAGGACTACATGAATTGGCAAGAGCGTTTGAGGCCGAGCACCCAAATATTAAAATCGATGTGCAAACAGTAGGTGGTAGTGGTGACTACGAAGCTGGATTGAAAACAAAGTTTGCTTCAGGTGAAGGACCAGATATTTTCTCCAATGGTGGTTATTCTAAATTATTGTTGTGGGAAGAACGAATCGAAGATTTATCAGATCAACCATGGGTGAAAGATATTGCACCAGCAGCAACAGCTCCTGTTACTCTGGATGGGAAAGTATATGGATTGCCTCTTAGTATGGAAGGATTCGGATACATCTATAATAAAGACATTTTTGCAGATCTAGGAATTGATCCTCTGCCAAAAACATTTTCAGAGCTAGAAGCAGCGGCAAAAACAATTTCTGAAGCTGGCATAACTCCATTTGCTAATGCATATTACGAATGGTGGTTAGTTGGTAGTCAAGGCGTCAGTGTAGCTTTTAACAATCAACCAGATACGAATGCATTTATTGATGGATTGAATGATGGCACGGCTACTATTGCTGGTAATGAGCATTTCTTAAATTGGGCGAAATTGATGCAATTAACATTAGACTACGGAAATAAAAATCCATTGACTACCGACCATAATACGGGAGTAACGATGTTTGCTAATGGCGAAGTGGCTATGATGCAACAAGGAAACTGGACGCAAAATATGATTGATAGTATTAATCCTGATATGAATGTTGGCATATTACCAATGCCTATCAGTGATGATGCAGCAGTAACGAGCAAAGTAACAGTGGGTGTCCCTGTCAACTTAGTCGTTAATAAAGATTCAAAAGTAAAAGAAGAAGCAAAAATGTTCTTGAATTGGCTTGTGACATCTGATATGGGTAAAGAATACATTACAAAAAAATTCAAATTCATGCCAACATTGTCTACAATTGAAGCGTCTCCAGAAGATATAGGAGAGCTTGCTACTAGCTTGGTTGAATATGTAGATCGTGGTGAAGCATTCCCTAATATTTCTGGTAAATATCCTGATGGTGTGACACAAGAATTTGGTAGTGTCATTCAGAAGTTCTTGGCAGGAGAAGTAGATGCACAACAATGGACAGAGGAAATGCAAGCTGCTTGGGATAAACTAAAATAATATAATATATATTTTTGTAGTATTGGGCTGTTCCAACGAAATCATTTGATTCTGAGGAACAGCCTTTATCAAATAATTGAGAAGGTGTGACCAATGAAATTCCAAAATCCGATTATTCCAGGCTTTTATCCTGATCCTAGCATCTGTCGTGCCGATGATGACTACTATATTGTAACTAGCTCTTTTGGATATTTCCCAGGAATTCCAATCTGGCATAGTAAAGATCTCGTTCATTGGCTACAAATTGGTCATTGTTTAACGAGAGAAAGTCAGTTGCAGCTAGAAGAAGCGAAAATTTCTGAAGGCGTTTGGGCACCAACGATTCGTTATCATGATGGTCGCTTTTATATGGTTACAACAAATGAAAAGAAATGTGGTCATTTCTACGTATGGACAGATGATCCTGCGGGCGAGTGGTCAGAACCGATTTATGTGGATCAGTCAGGTATCGATCCATCCCTCTTTTTCGATAATGGCAAAGTTTATTTTACAAGTACAGGAACAGAACACGGAATTGGTATTTATCAATGCGAAATTGATATTGAGACGGGTAAGAAATTAACGGATACGCACTTCATTTGGAAAGGTACTGGGGGGAAATTTACAGAAGCTCCTCATTTATATAAAATAAACGATTACTATTATCTAATGTGTGCAGAAGGCGGAACGGAGTATGGACATACAGAGGTTATTGCTCGAAGCAAAACACCTTATGGGCCATTTGAGTCATGTCCTTACAATCCAATTCTTACTCATCGTAGTTCTGGTCGTAAAATTCAATCTACTGGTCATGCTGATCTAGTACAAGCTGCGGATGGAAGTTGGTGGGCAGTGTTTCTAGGTGTGCGTCCAGTTGCTTATCCGTATCGACATCACATTGGTAGAGAAACATTTCTAGCTCCTGTCCACTGGACAGACGATGGTTGGCCGATTATAGGAGATCAAGGTACGGTTGAATTAGAGGAGCAAGCTCCGAACTTACCATTTGTAAAGTGGGAGCAATCACCTAATCGAGATGAATTTTCTAATGCGTATCTTAACGATTGCTGGACATTTATTCGTAATGGAGTTCACACAGTATGGTCTTTGTCGGAGAGAGAAAGCTATCTATTGATTACTGGCTCTTCTGATCACTTGAATAGTGGAGGGTATCCTGCATTTATTGGACGCAGGCAACAGCATCATACATGCGAGGTTACAGTGAAAATGGAATATAATCCGCATAATGACGATGAAGCTGGTTTAACCGTATTTATGGATGATCGACATCATTATGATCTTGCATTGACGAAAGTTAATGATCACATGCAATTTGTATTGCGCAGGCAAATTGGCAGTATAATCGATGAAACGTATTCCGAACGAATAGACTCCACAGATGTTGAAATTAGAATAGAAGCTACACCGACAGACTATTTCTTTTATTATCGAGAAGGAACTGAGCAGTGGAACAAGATAGGTGAAGGGGAAACTCGTTTACTATCTACAGAGGTTGCTGGTGGATTTACAGGAGTGTTTATTGCTATGTATAACTATTCACTTCATAAAACAAAAGCATATTTTGATTGGTATGAATATGACAGTAAGGAGCAGATCACATGATAGAGACAACAAAAGATGAGCAATATATTATTTTGAATAGCCCGACCGTTATGCCCAAAGCATCAGGCTTCTTATGGAATGACCATATGATGATGGATATTAATTGCAGAGGTTATACCATTGCACAATTTATGCAGCCTGAACCAGCGAAATATTCATATGCGCCGAATTTAGAAATGAAAACATTTATGCAGCCTGAGCAGCCTTATTATGCACATCATCCAGGACGCTTTGTATATATTAAGGATGAGGAGAGCAAGGAGTTATTTTCGGCTCCTTATGAACCTGTACGCGCTAAACCAGACCAATACCAATTTATTGTTGGGAAGCATGATATCGCCTGGAAGGTAGTATTTAACGATATTGAGCTAAATATGTCGCTTTCCTTATCACCTGATGAGCCAATTGAAATGTGGAAAGTAACAGTTAAAAACAACTCGAATAGACAGCGGAAGATTAGTATATATCCATCGTTTACGATTGGATATATGTCCTGGATGAATCAAGCTGGTCAATATGAAGCTGATTTACAGGGAATCGTTTGTACATCAATTACTCCTTATCAAAAGTATACGGATTACGAAAAAATTAAAAAGTTAAAAGATATGACTTTCTTATTAGCCGATAAAGCGCCACTTAGCTGGGAAGCGAATTGGGAAGTGTTCGAAGGAGAGGGAGGCATCACGGCTCCATCAGCAATATCAGATGAAACCTTAAGTAATAGTGATGCTCGCTACGAAACACCTGCTGCTGTTATGCAATATCGCTTAGCATTAGAGGCGGGAGAAGAAGAACAACTTCGCTTCTTATTCGGACCTGCTCACAATAAAGAAGATATTGCAGCGATAAGAAATAAATACTTTGTACAAACGAATGCTGCGGGAGAAGACGGTTTTGCGATAGCGCAGCAATCATATAAGCAGTACATCGAGCGTGGTGCAGGTAATATAACAATTCAAACGCCAGATGCTTCCTTTGATCAATTTGTGAATCATTGGTTACCAAGACAAATCTATTATCATGGTCAGACGAATCGTTTAACTACCGATCCGCAAACTCGAAACTACTTGCAGGATAATATGGGAATGAGCTATATCGATCCAGCAACGGCACGTGAAGCTTTTCTTACTGCAATGAAGCAGCAAGCTGCGAGTGGCTCAATGCCAGATGGAATTGTTTTGCATAAGGATGCAGAGTTGAAATATATCAATCAAGTGCCACATACAGATCACTGTATCTGGTTACCCCTTAGCTTAGTAACTTATTTAGATGAAACAAACGACTATTCTATATTAGAAGAGCTTATTCCGTTTAAGGATGATCCACAGCCTGTTAGCGTGTTTGAACATATTGTGCGCGCGATGAATTGGCTAATCCAAACAAGAGATGAGCGCGGACTTAACTATATCGAGCAAGGCGATTGGTGCGATCCGATGAATATGGTTGGCTACAAAGGAAAAGGTGTTTCTGGGTGGTTAACAATTGCTTCAGCTTATGCTTTTAAAGTATGGGCAGATATTTGTGATAACGCTGGACAGTCAGATGTGGCAGAGCAGTTTAGAGCAGAAGCAAAGCAAACGAATGAAATAGTGAATAAGTATTTGTGGGATGGAAATTGGTACGCAAGAGGAATAACGGATGACAATGTAATGTTCGGTATTCATACCGATGAGGAAGGGAAAATATTTATCAATCCTCAAGGCTGGTCGTTAATGAGCGGAGCAGCAGATGAAGAAAAACAACCGAAAATTTTAAAAGCGGTAGAAGAGCTATTAGAAACGCCTTATGGTGTGGAAAAATTAGCGCCTTCATTTACAAAAATGCGTGAAGATGTAGGGCGTGTAACGCAAAAGCATCCGGGTAGTGCGGAAAATGGTGCGGTTTATAATCATGCGGCAGCTTTTTATATCTTTGCGTTATACCAAGTGGATCAACAGGATAATGCGTATCGCTTATTAAGAAAAATGATTCCTGGTCCAGACTTAGCTGATATTATTCACCGTGGTCAATTGCCAGCATTTATTCCAAATTATTATCGTGGAGCTTACCGTCAAATCCCTCGTACTGCGGGAAGATCAAGTCATTTATTTAATACAGGTACAGCAGCTTGGGTTTATCGCTGTATTATTGATGGATTATTTGGAGTGAAAGGGAGTAAGGATGGACTATCGATTGCTCCTCAGCTTCCGTCTGATTGGAACACGGCGTCCATTCAACGTCAATTTAGAGGTGCGGAGTTTGATATTGTCATTGAGCGCCATGAAGATGTACAAGAGATGGCTATTTATGTGGACGAGCAGATCATTGATGGTCATGTTATTGGAGATATCCAAGCTGGCGAATCCTATAAAGTCCTTGTGAAATTACCTCAAAAATAATAGGTAAATTTAAATAGCTTGCAAGAGCTTCAATGATTTATAGCTATAACAACGTAGATAAAGGTGGAGAAACGATGAAGTTTACTGATGGAAATTGGATGATTCGTGATCAGTATGAGGTGATTAGTGCAGTAGAACCATACGATCACTTTGTAGAAAATAATGAGCTTACTATACATGCATCTCCACGTCCGATACTCATTCGATCTAATATATTAAATACGCCGTTGTTGACGGTGCAATTTCATTCGCCAAGACCTGGCATTATCGGTGTAAAGTTAGTTCATTTTGACGGAATTGAACCACGTGGTCCGCACTATGTGTTGACTCCTGAAACTGGCGATTTTGTGAAAATCGAAGAAACAGACAAGGAAATTACATTTACTAGTGGTACGTTACGTGCTCATGTACTAAAAGGTGAAGAGTGGAATATTTCCTTCTATCGAGGAGAGAAGAGACTAACGGGTAGCCGCGTGAGATCAATGGCCTACATTAAAGAAGGTAATGCAAAGACTTATATGCGCGAAGAATTAGACTTAGGCGTAGGTGAGCTAGTTTACGGATTAGGTGAGCGTTTTACTTCTTTTGTGAAAAATGGTCAAGTGGTTGATATGTGGAACAAAGACGGTGGCACAAGCTCTGAGCAAGCATACAAAAATGTTCCGTTCTATGTAAGTAATGAAGGCTATGGTGTTTTCGTTAACCATGCTGAACTTGTATCCTTTGAAGTAGCTTCAGAAAAAGTGAAAAAAGTGCAGTTTGCAGTAGAAGGGGAGACGCTAGAATACTTTGTTATCGATGGTCCAGATATGAAGGATGTATTAGTGAAATATACAGACTTAACTGGTAAACCAGCATTGCCTCCAGCGTGGTCTTTTGGCTTATGGCTAACTACTTCGTTTACAACTAGCTATGATGAAGAAACGGTTACTTCCTTTATTGATGGAATGGCTGAAAGAAATCTACCATTGAGTGTGTTTCACTTTGACTGCTTCTGGATGAGCGGTTTTCATTGGACAGATTTTACTTGGGACAAGCAAACGTTCCCAGATCCAGTAGGGATGCTGCAACGCTTGAAAGCAAAAGGGGTAAAAATCAGCGTATGGATTAATCCTTATATTGCTCAGCGTTCGAAGCTATTTGCTGAAGGTAAGAAGCATGGCTATTTGCTGAAAAAACCAGATGGCAATGTGTGGCAAACAGATATGTGGCAAGCAGGAATGGGAATTGTCGATTTTACAAATCCAGCCGCTTGTGAATGGTTTGCACAATATTTACGCGATTTGATTGATCAAGGTGTCGATACCTTTAAAACGGATTTCGGTGAACGAATTCCGACTGAGGTTATGTACTACGATGGCTCTGATCCACAAAAAATGCATAACTACTATGCGTATTTGTACAATAAAGTTGTTTTCGAAGTATTAGAAGAAAAGCTAGGCAAAGGTCAAGCTGTAGTATTCGCCCGTTCTGCAACAGCAGGTGGTCAACAGTTTCCTGTACATTGGGGTGGCGATTGTAATTCCGATTATGAATCGATGGCGGAAAGCTTGCGCGGCGGTTTGTCATTAGGATTATCTGGTTTTGCCTACTGGAGCCATGATATCGGTGGTTTTGAAAATAAGCCACAAGAGGATGTATTTAAACGCTGGTTGGCGTTTGGCTTACTTTCTAGTCATAGTCGTCTTCATGGAAGTAAATCGTACCGAGTGCCTTGGGTATATGATGAGGAAGCAGTAGATGTTACACGTTATTTTACGAATTTAAAATGTCAACTAATGCCTTATCTATATCAAACTGCAACACAGGCGCATGGTCTAGGTATTCCAATGATGCGTGCGATGGTGCTAGAATTCCCTAATGATCCTGCAGTAGAATATATTGATCGCCAATATATGTTGGGAGACAATTTGCTAGTAGCTCCAGTTTTAAGCGCAGATAATATTGTGAAATATTATTTGCCAGAAGGAAAGTGGACTCATTTGACTACTGGTGAAGTGGAAGAGGGCGGAAAATGGTTTAAAGGAGAGTATGATTTCTTCAGCTTACCTCTATTTGTTCGTCAAAATGCGATTATTGTACATGGAGCAAATGAGGCACGTCCAGATTACGACTATGCTCAAGATGCGACAATAGCGATCTATCAATTAGAGGATGGAAAACGCACGGCAACAACCATTCATAATGTGAATGGAGAAGTAGAAGTGGTCGTGCAAGCAGTTAGAGAGCAGGATAAAATAACGATAGATGTTACTGGCAGTGGTAAGCCTTTCTCTATTAAAGTTTACGATGATAAGCATGTAACAGCAATTGATGGAGAAGCGGGAGTAATTGCCGACGGAGTAGTTAAAATTCCAGCTGGCAAGGAACAATTAACATTAACGCTGCATTTATAGGGTTTTCCCTGTTAAGTAGGCGGTATAACAAACAAAAAGCAGATACCTCAGCTCGATTGAATAGAGTTGAGGTATCTGCTTTTTTTGTGTAGAGTGATACGTTCTTCTTTTTTGAATAACCTCGTCCAATAAAAGTTCAAAACATTGGCTTGTCAGCACCAAGAAGATGACCCACAGCGGAAACGAGTAGCACAGCGTACGTTATGTGTACGTGAGCACACGCAGGCTTTCGATGGGGGGCATCTTCGATGTCGAATAAACTACGTTAGCATTTTCATCGTGATCACGAGTGGATGTTTTGAACTACCTCTATTAGAATAGCGATCTAGATGTGCTACAGATATTTACTAGCTTCACGAATACTTAACGGGGAAAGATGCTCTCGATACTTCTCAATGAATGCTCCAACCCATTGCGGGTTAGTTTTACTGTAGTCACGTAAGCTCCAGCCGATTGCTTTATTGATAAAAAATTCAGTTTGACCAAGGTTGTTCGAAATAATTTCTTCCAGTAAGTCGGTGTTAGTCTTTTCCTTACGTGAAAGTTGGTGATCGATAGCGAGTCTTCTAAGCCAAATGTTATCGTCGGTACTCCATGTAAGCATTAATTGCCCTACCTCAGGATTTGCAAGTGCAATATCGCCGACTAATCCATCAATACCGTCGACAGTATCCCACCATGACTTAGATATTGCTAATCTCTTCAAATGGGGGATGTCTAGAGAGGTAAGATGTTTCTTCATAACCATTAAATAATCGAGTGCAACATATTGATACTCTCTAAATGGGCGATCCCAACATTGATTGATAAAACTCCAATCGATTTGTTTTTCTTTCTTTGCTAGTTGGAAGTAAACTTTATGTAATGCTTTACGTTTCGGAGTTGGTATCCCTAAAAACGCGAATTGATCTCGCATATATGCACTCATTTTTACAGCGTGTTCAGCATCAGCACTATTATCTATATCTTTTAATAAATTTGTGAAATCCATCGTTTAGCTCTCCTTTAATGTATTTTTAAGGGCCTAACAACAATTAGTATAACGAATTAACGAGAGAAATGTTCGACTGCAGTAAGTTTACTATTCATATCATAATAACTTTCGAATTTTTGCTATTACAGCTAAAAAGTAAATTACTTAAGTTAAACTAAGCTATAATGGAAACGAGGTGAGCAAAAGATGGTAGCAACAACCGTATCGGATGAACATTGGCAAGCCATTATTACTAATAATTTATCTTATGACACACAGTTTTGGTACGGTGTACATTCGACCAAAATTGTGTGCAGACCTTCTTGTCGTTCAAGAGCTCCCAGGCGTGATGGTATTACAATATATGATAGTATTCAATCGGCACTGACGCAAGGTTTTAGACCATGTAAACGATGCAATCCGGAAGATATAGCTATACCACAGCAGCAGTGGATAAACAGTGTTCGATTATGGATTGACGAGCATTTGCATGAACAATTAACGCTTAATAGGATCGCTACGTATAATCATAGCAGTCCATATCATTTACAGCGTGTGTTTAAGCAACAATTGGGCATTAGCCCTAACCGTTACATTCAAAAGCAAAGAATGAATGAAGCAGCACAATTACTCGTGACAACTAAGTTGTCAGTAGCAGTAATTGGTGTATGTGTTGGGATGAACAATGCTACTTATTTTATTACATTATTCACTAAAATTATGGGGTTAAGCCCATTACAATATCGTAAAACTATGTGTGAAGATATACAAGTTGACGGAGGAGATTAGGATGGCTGAACATATATATTGGTCAAAAACACACTGGAACGGCAATAGTTATGTAATAGCAGCAACAAAGCAAGGGCTTTGTTATATTGGTTCGCCTAATGGTGAATGGAATGATCTAATAGTTTGGAGTAATGCATACACAGAACAATCTGATCTTATCGAGAATGATGAGCGATTGGCTCCATATGTTGCACAATTGCAAAGTTATTGGAAGGGTGAAATTAGACAAATTTCGCTAATGTTTGATATGAGGGGAACAGATTTTCAACAGTTAGTATGGAATGAACTACGACGTATTCCTTACGGTGAGACGGTTACTTATCAGCATATTGCTAATCAATTAGGCAAGCCAACTGCAGCAAGAGCAGTAGGTACCGCAATTGGGAAAAACCCAGTACTTATTGCTGTACCGTGTCATCGTGTGATCGGATCAAATGGTAAATTAAAAGGCTTTCGTGGAGGGCTTAAGATGAAACAGGAGCTATTAGAGCTGGAGGTAGCTTTTCGATAGGGTGATCACTGCGAAGCCAAATTGCTGTTTCAATCGGTGAGCTTGAGTGACCGCTGCGAAGCCTAATTGCTGTTTCAATCGGATGTGCTAGGGTGTCCGCTGCAAAGCCTAATTGTTGTTTCAATCGGGTTGTGCTGGGATGACCGCTGCGAAGCCTAATTGCTGTTTCAATCGCCGTTGTCCTCGGATTTATTGTAATAGTAATCGTAGTATAAATCCGAGGACAAAAACGACCGCTATCGCTTTTTACTAGCAATTAGTCTTCTCCGCTTTGTGTTGCGCTTTAATGAGTAGCGAAAGTAACGCTAACGCTTGAATGAGGCAAAAAGTTGCTTTATGTTTCTCTAAAGACGAATGGAGAGTAAAATGACTTTTCATTGAGTCGAATCGCCACCGTACCGTCGAATGGAGAGTAAAATGACTCTTCATTGGGCCGACTTGCTAACATATCGCCGAATGGAGAGTAAAATGACTTTTGATAGAGTCGAATCGCCACCATATCGCCGAAAGTTAACGTGCTGTTCGTGCAGCGATGCTAGAATGGTAGATTAGTTTTAATGAAAGTCACACGGAAGAATTTGCTCATGAAAAAGGGCTAATCCTCTTTGGATTAGCCCTTTAGTTATATGCTTATTTATTATTTCAACTTGAATGCTACATCGATCTCATCGATACGAGCAGGTTCCATATTAATAATGGTACCTAATGCTTTGGCAGCGATAACAGCCATTGCACTGTATTCTGCTACTTCTAATCGATCAAATGCACTTAGTAGACTAGAGCCAGTTACGACTGCACAGCAGTTTTGACCGATAACAATTGGTGTCTGCGATGTAAATAACTTAGCTGTTTCTTGTTCACGAGTGTACAAATCATCATGTGGAACCTTCGGGATATCACGTAGTAAAATATAACTTTCAGGAATCATACGTGAATCGAATACTACATCAGTAATCGCAAACGCCATAATATTCGGCGGATGTGCCAAAATAATGGATTTGACATGTGGTTGTGCATCATAAATCGCTTGTTGTAGCTTAATTGAACGACTTGGCTTCTTGCCCGCTTCGCGCTTACCATCTTTAATACGAACAAGATCAGCAGGTTCAAGATATTTACGATCCATATTGAATGGTGTCGTAATGATTGACCCATCAGAAAGACGTTGTGAGAATGTTCCTTGCGTACTTGTGAATAGCTGTTGCTCATAAGAACGATGAACTAATTTACACATTTCACGACGAGCTTCACGCTCCTCACTCGTAATCATGCTTGGTGTAAACTCCTCAAGTTCTGATTCGTGAGCGACAATATCAACTGATGTGACAAGTTCAGAAGGTGTACCAATACGACGTGCATTAATTTCTAATCTTGCGCAATACTCTAATGTTTCAAAACGTTGGAAAGCTTGGAATAAATCATTTCCAGCAACAACAACCCCATGGTTTTCAAGCATCACGGTATTAATACCACTTGCAAATACATCGGCTATTTTGTTGCCAAGATCCATACTTCCTGGTAGACCATATTCTGCCATACCAACTGTTCCACATACACGATAGTCATGAGGTAGTAATTCTACATTCGGTATTTGGCGCACGATACTAAAGGCAATTAGAGCAGGTGGATGCGCATGAACAACTGCTTTCAAATCAGGGCGTTTCGTGTAAATCAGTTTGTGAAATGGATATTCACTTGATGGGCGATGCTTACCGACAATCGTACCATCAGCTTTCACACAAACAATATCCTGTCTTGTTAATTCTCCTTTATCAATACTTGCTGGTGTAATCCACATATCGCCGTTCTCATCGACAACAGATAGATTTCCTCCTGAAGTTGTTGTCATTCCGTAGCCATAAATACGTTCCATCATCATTACGATCTGATCAGATGGATGAAGATAATTAATATTCATACAATTAGCTCCTTCTCAATTAAGTTAGTTATTTTTATTCTTAGTTGTAGTATTGAAATAAGTATGTTTACATTGTATCGAAATTAATTTAGTAAAGATGTAACAAAAATAATCCTATAAGTGAAAGTTCGCTTCATATTCGATACCGAGTAACCTACGTTAGCCTAATCACCATTTTCAATGACATTGAAACAATACCCAGCATCGTGTACCGTAAGGGTACACCAGCGGTCAATGTTCCGCACGAAGCTTCAAATAAAGGTTCAAAAAGCGGGCTTTCAGAACCGAGAAGATGGGGCGCTACTTAAGAAAGGCGGAAGCGCAAGTGTACATGATTACGTACACGCGAACCGTACTTTACAAGTTCGCTTCATATTCGATGTCGAGTAAGCTACGTTAGCATACTCATCGTTATCAAAGTCCGCTATTTGAACTACCTCTATAAGGTTCTCATTACTTTATGCGCGGCCTCAATTGTAAAATCGATATCTGCTTCCGTATGAGCTATCGTCATAAACCAAGCTTCATATTTTGATGGAGCAAGATTAATACCTTCTTCGAGCATTCCTTTGAAGAAACGACCGAACACTTCGCCATCTGTATCTAAGGCTTGATCATAATTGGTAACCTCATGATTACAGAAGTGGGTAGATAGTGAGCCTACGATTTGATTAATGGTTAACGGAATTCCGTTTGCTTGAGCGGCATCTAGTAATCCATTCTTTAATCTGCTAGCCAATGCATCCATACGATCATAGACACCAACTTCTTGTAAAACTTCAAGACATGCGATACCAGCAGAGATTGAAGCAGGATTACCTGCCATTGTACCTGCTTGATATGCAGGGCCTAGTGGTGCTACTTTCTCCATAATTTCACGACGACCACCATAAGCTCCGATAGGCAAACCACCACCAATTATTTTACCTAATGCAGTAAGGTCTGGTTCAATGGCTTGATGATCTGGAAAAGCTGCATAAGTCTGCGTAGAGCCATAGTGGAAGCGGAAGGCACTTATTACTTCGTCATAGATAACAAGAGCTCCTGCTTCTCTAGATAGCTTGCAAACCGCCTCAAGATAACCTTCTTTAGGCATAACCATGCCGAAGTTACCTACAATTGGTTCAATCATAACAGCTGCAGTTTCTGGACCCCAACGATTAAGTGCTTCTTGAAGTGCCTCAACGTCATTGTATGGAACTGTAATGACCTCTTGAGCGATACTTACTGGAATACCTGCACTATCAGGAATTCCTAATGTAGAGGGGCCGGAGCCAGCTGCTACTAATACGAGATCAGAGTGACCATGGTAGCAACCAGCGAATTTAATAATTTTATTGCGATTTGTGTAAGCGCGAGCAACACGGATTGTAGACATTACAGCTTCCGTACCTGAATTCACGAAACGAACTTTATCCATAGATGGGATAGCTTGTTTAAGCATTTTCGCTAATGTAATTTCTAATTCTGTTGGAGTACCATATAATGTACCGTTTTGAGCTGCTGTAACAATAGCTTCAGTAATGTGAGGATGAGCATGTCCTGTAATTATAGGTCCGTATGCGGCTAGGTAATCTAAGTATTTATTATTATCAACATCCCAGAAATAAGCACCTTCAGCTTTTTTCATAAATATAGGCGCGCCCCCACCGACGGCTTTATAAGAGCGAGAAGGGGAGTTAACTCCGCCAACGATATGTTGAAGTGCTTGTTCATAAAGCGCTTCTGAGGTTTTTCTTTGTCGTGTCATATAAGTAATCCTCCTATTTTCATTGCTACCCAATGTGTACCTATGTAATTAAAAATACATCGGAATCATGGACCTTAATTTTTTATTGCTACCCAATGTACTTCTCAGCGTTGAATAATACATCGTAGGCAATTTATGATCTATAAACTATTTGTTATCTACATAACAATACATGGGAGCGCAAGATGCGTTCCCATGTATTGTGCGTGCTATATGAGTGATTTACTCTCACCATTAGATGATCTTCTCAATAGAAAATTCATCTATTCAGTAGTTGAAGAATTGGTTTCCTCTGTACCACCCGTTGGGTCTGGCTTAGGAGTAACAACTTCTTGTACATAGTTATGAATATCTTCTTTACTTGTATAACTTAGTATCGAAGCGCCACCTCTAGTTTCTTCGCGTAAATAATCGAACGGAGGGATCTGAGCGCTATCACCCATTTTAATACCTATACCCGTTTGACCAAGTTTTAACATATCGGTAACACTCATATTGGTATCAATATATGGAGATACACTATCTAGAATTTTCTTCATATTAATAATGTTCCAAGTAGATAGTGTTTCTTTGGCAACAGTCATGATGAAAGCACGTTGGCGTTCGGTACGGGTATAGTCGCTCATCGCATCATGACGGAAGCGAACATATTGTAATGCTTTATCGCCATCTAATAATTGATAACCTGCTTTAAGGTCAATATCATAGCGGTTTTTATCTGCATTATCTTTATATTTCATATCCTTCTCGACCGTGAAGTTTACACCACCGATGGAATCAACTAACGCCTTAAATCCTTCGAAATCTGTATAAACATAGTATTGAATCTCTAAACCGAGTAGATCACTAATTGTTTTCATTGCAAGTGGAGCACCGCCTAGTGTAATCGCAGTGTTAATACGACCCTCACCATATCCTTCAATATCCGTGTAAGTATCACGTAGGATGCTGAATAGATTAGCCTGCTTCGTTACAGGGTCTATGGAGGCAACCATCATGGAATCTGAACGAGCGTGTTCACTACCTTCAGCTTCACGTGCATCTCCACCGAGTAATAGAATATTGACGCGTTCTTTGCCTTCCCAATTAGGAATGTCGACGACAATATCAGGGTTTTCTTTGTTGATAATAGATTCTCCAGGATCCTTTTGGAAGCCACCTGCTGAACCCAATATACCTGCTCCCCAAACTACCGCTGCTCCAATAATAAGCACTAGAATAATGATGACCGATGTAAATAACCATTTTGACTTTTTCTGTTTTGGCTTTGACCTTGTACGCATCGCGTGTTTGGTCTCCTTTCAGTAATAACATAAAGTAGTGTTCATGCATCAAGTAGAACTTCGTGTTATGCTAAGTACATGTGTTTTTATACGCGTAAATACATAATGTTCATGCAATAATACATTTACGAGCTGACAGAAGTTTTGTATGATTACATATCATCAAATTATAAAGCTTGTAGACAAGTTGTTGCAAGTTTTTCGTAAAATCGCCCCTATTTCCCAGGAAATGACGATAAGAGAGGAGTCATCAGTGTCATATGCTAGCGATCGATGTTAAAGATTTACGTAAACAATTTAAAGTGCAAAAAAACCGTGAGGGACTATCTGGAGCAATGAAAGATTTGTTCAAACGCCAATATCAAGAGGTAACTGCGGTCAAAGACATTACATTCCAAATACCACAAGGTGAAATCTGTGGTTACATCGGAGAGAACGGTGCAGGTAAGTCGACGACCATTAAAATGTTAACAGGTATTCTTGTACCTACTTCAGGTGAATTGGTCGTAAATGGTTACGTTCCTCATCGTGAACGTGAAAAATTCGTGAATGGAATCGGTGTTGTATTCGGTCAACGCTCTCAATTATGGTGGGATATCGGTGTTATTGAATCCTTTCAATTATTGAGAAAAGTGTACGGTGTACCTCAAGCTGATTTCAATAAACGACTGAACAATCTTGTTGAAAGACTTCAGTTAGGTGATTTACTAAATCGACCTGTACGTAAGCTTAGTCTAGGTCAACGTATGCGTTGTGAGATTGTCGCATCTTTACTTCATAATCCTTCAATCGTATTTCTTGATGAGCCTACGATTGGGTTAGATATCGTTGTGAAAACAGAAATTCGCGACTTCCTGTTAGAGATGAATCGTGAGGAAGGTACAACAATTCTACTAACAACACATGATCTCCAAGATATTGAAGCATTATGTTCCAGAGTTATTATGCTCGACGATGGAGCTATTATATATGATGGTGGTCTTGAACAATTGAAGACAACATGGAGTAAAGGAAGGGAAATTCAATTCCAATTCGCTGAAGTCATGAGTATCTCTCAATTGCAGGCGTTAACGAAAAGTATTGCCGTATCTTGGAATAGGGAGAATGAATATTCAGCCAAATTGTTTGTGCCCAATGAAGTGAGTTTCTCTGATGCGATGGGACTTGTAGTTGGTGGAGCGAATATTCGTGATATTAAAATTTTCGAGACAAATACAGACGATATTGTAAGAGGCATTTATCAGACAGGCTCAGCAGAAGTGTTAACGAAGGAGCCAGTTTTATCATGACGAGAGTGTATATCGATTTTATTCGAATGCGTTTCTTAATGATGCTTGCATATCGAGTAAATTATTATAGTGGCATCGTTATATATGCGATTAATATAGGTGCTTATTACTTTTTGTGGAAAGCGATCTACGGTTCGCAAGAAACCTTAGCCGGCTTCTCGCTTGAGCAGATGACAACTTACCTAGCTATTTCGTGGATGGCTAGAGCGTTTTACTTTAATAATCTAGACCGCGATATTGCTAATGAAATACGTGATGGTAGTGTAGCGATCCAGATGATTCGTCCTTACAACTATCTTATTGTAAAGTTGATGCAAGGATTTGGTGAAGGGCTATTCCGTTTCATGTTATTCATGATTCCTGGTCTAGTTATTGTCTGTCTCATATTCCCAGTTAAATTACCTACGGATCTGACAGTGTGGGCAACTTATCTAGGAATGCTTGTTTTTAGTTTTTTAATAAATTCACAACTAAATATTATGACCGGCCTGTTCGCATTTTTTGTGGAAAATAATGAAGGTTTAATGCGAATGAAACGAGTGATGGTTGACTTGTTCTCAGGTGTAATTATACCAATCGCCTTTTTCCCAGGTTGGTTAGGCAGTATTATGACTTGGTTACCATTCCAAGCCATTACGTATTTACCAAGTGCTATATTTACCGGTCGAACACCGCTATCAGAAGCTGGTCATGTTTTTCTAATTCAATTCGCATGGCTTGCTGTACTTATGATACCAATTGTGATTATGTGGCGTGCTGCAAGGCAACGGCTATTCGTGCAAGGGGGTTAGAACATGTTGCGCTACATATCATTAATGCTAGAATATTTGAAAAACTATGTAAAAACACGTCTAACTTATCGAGCTGATTTCTGGGTTGAAGTATTTTCAGATTTGCTAGGGCAAGGGATGAACCTTGTATTTATACTTGTCGTCTTTCAACATACGCCATTACTTGGTGGTTGGAGTCAGTCGGAAGTTATTTTCGTCTATGGATTCTTTATGATTCCATTCGGAATTTTCAGCTCATTCTTCAGTATTTGGAATTTCAGTGAACGTTATATTGTAAAAGGTGAGATGGATCGTGTGTTGACAAGGCCAGCTCATAGTTTGTTCCAAGTACTACTTGAAAACATTGATCCACCATCCTTAGTTGGTTCATTCGTAGGTGCGATTATTATGGCAGTATGCTGGAATGATCTTGGGCTTGTGATGCACTGGACTGATCTATTTATACTTGTTGTATTTGTACTTGGGGCAGTATTTATTTATGGCGGTATATATACAGGTTTAAGTGCGATATCTTTCTTTTCAGATTCGCCAACTGGTATCGTTCCGCTAATGTATAATATCCAAAATTACGGGCGTTACCCAGTTAATATTTACAATAAAATGATTCGTTTTGTATTAACATGGATGCTCCCATTCGCCTTCGTAGGCGTTATTCCAGCTTCATATTTCTTAGCACCGAAAGACGATAATATTGCACAATTAGCGATGCTAACACCAGTTATGGGTGCGATCGTATTTGGAATAGGATTAACCGTGTGGAATATTGGTGTAAAACGATATAGAGGTGCTGGATCGTAGAGGTGGGCAAACGCTTGGAGAACTAATCTCTATTCCGATCGCCGTTGTCCTCGGATTTAATGAACTAGTCATCGCTGTATAAATCCGTGGACAAAAACGACCGCTATCGCTTCTCCACTATCGATTAGTTCTCTTTCGCTATTGCGAGGGGGGATTTTTTGAAAATCTTGAGTAGTATTATTTCAAATAAAGCTCAAAAAGAACACATATCAGCACCAAGAAGATGGTATGAAGCTAGTGAAGCGAAGCGCGGAATGTACGCAATTGGTACATGAGCACTGGAGCGAGCGATGAATGCCATATTCAAAGCCGAATAAGCAACGAAGTAATACCGCGTGATCATAAGTGATTTTATTGAGCATCCAATCAAATAAAGCTCAAAAAGAACACATATCAGCACCAAGAAGATGGTATGAAGCTAGAGAAGTGAAGCGCGGAATGTACGTAATTGGTACATGAGCACTGGAACGAGCGATGAATGCCATATTC
>Ga0160441_100208_pt1 | contig 59294 bp, 59 predicted proteins | sample HID1971K_E1MG_FD_108260 | JGI IMG/M metagenome (GOLD analysis project Ga0160441, IMG submission 108260) | Enriched millipede-associated microbial communities from UW Madison campus, WI, USA - HID1971K_E1 MG | ecosystem: Host-associated > Arthropoda: Insects > Digestive system > Unclassified ... | reverse complement strand
CGCCGGCAAGCCGGCTCCCACAGGAGATACCCCACAGTTCTCAATGCTTGTGGTGTATCTGGGGAAGGCTCATGCCCAAGTTCCTAAACTTGCCGCGATCCTGGTGGAAGCAACTGTCTTGCGAAACTTCTGAAAGTTGACGCGATTCCTGTGGGAGCGGGCTTGCCCCGCGAAGCAGGCAACGCGGTGCATGGCACCGGCTTCGCCGGTATTCGCGGGACAAGCCCGCTCCCACAGAGGCGCTGCTGCCCCGGCCTCATCGCCGGCAAGCCGGCTCCCACATGGATCACGCTGTGCCCTGCAATTGGGCTGTATCCTCGGCAAGGCTAAATCCCGTAGCGACCTTGGCAAGCTTTCCTCGTACACGCAGTGCCTCATACCGGCTTGCCGGCGATAGGGCCGGTGAAGGCTCAGCCAAAGGCTGGGTCGTACGCCACGCTGCCAGCAGGAACATCCCCTGCAAAAGGCAACGCCATGAAGTATTCCTGCGGCACACCGGGGTAACTCAACTGCGCATACGCCTTGAAACCAAAGCGCTGGTAATAGTCCGGCTCGCCGAGCAACACCAGCCCTGCGGCACCTTGCTCGCGCATGCCGTCCTGCGCCTCGCGCATCAATGCTGCGCCGATCCCTTGCCCCTGCCTGGCCGGCATGACAGCAATCGGCCCCAGCCCATACCAGCCGAGGTCTTGCCCATCGATCCTGACAGGCGAAACACTGACCTGCCCGACGATCCCACTCTCATCTTCTGCCACCAGGGAAAGCGTCAGTGCGCCATTGCCGCGCAAGCGTTCGATGATCAGGTGCTCGGTAGGCGCCTGGCCGGGGGCGTGATGTGGGTGGTTGGTGAAGGCCTGCAAGGTCAGGCGGCTGATGGCGGGGCAGTCGGCGGGGGTTTCGGGGCGGATGAGCATGGCGGCTTCCAGGGTTGGATGACTGATTGGCGAAGGCCGGCGATCAGTATGCCATGTCGAAACAGCGCGTCCCTGCGCTCGGTCAAGCGATAGCGGTCAGAAGCTGTACTTGGCAGTCAGCATCAGGTTGCGTGGGGTGCCCCAGGTGTCGCCGGCGTAGTCCACCGAGCCTGCGACGGCGGAGTAGTACTTGCGGTCGAACACGTTGTTGGCGTTCAGCTGCAGGTCGAGGTTCTGGTTGACCTGGTAGCCGGCCATCAGGTTGGTGATCGCGTAGGAGCCCTGGACCAGGCGGTACTCGCTGCCGTCGGCGACGGTGAAGTCGTTGTAGATGCGGCTCTGCCAGGTGACGTTGCCGCCAATGCGGGCTTTTTCCAGCGGGCCCTGCAGGCGGTAGGTGGTCGACAGCTTGAACATGTGCTCCGGCGTGTCGGTGTCGAAGCGCTGGTTCTCGTTGGCCGGCTTGGCGGCGTCCTTGAGGGTGTGCACGCGGGCGTAGGTGTAGCCGGCACCGACCTGCCAGTTCGGCGTCAGCGCGCCTTGCAGTTCCATGTCGATACCTTGGCTGCGCACTTCACCGGAGGCGACGTAGCAGTTGGTCGGGTCGCTGCAGCCGCTCAGGTCGGTCTGCGCGACGGCGCGGTTTTCCTGGTCGATGCGGAACAGCGCGATGCTGGCATTGAGCGCGCCGTCGAAGTATTCGCCCTTGACCCCGACCTCGTAGTTCTTGCCCTCGATCGGCTTGATCGGGCTACCCGAAGCGTCCTTGTAGCTCTGCGGGTTGAAGATGTCGCTGTAGCTGACGTAGACCGAGTGATGCTCGTCGAGGTCGTAGATCAGGCCGGCATAGCGGGTGACGTTACGCGTGACCTTGTAGTCGGCAGTGGCGCTTTCCTTGTTGTCGTAGTCGTACCAGTCCAGGCGCCCGCCAAGGATCAGCTTGAGCGGGTCGGCCAGGCTCAGGCGGGTGGTCAGGTACACGCCTTCCTGGGTGGTGACTTCGCGGGTGTTGTCGGTGTGTACGAAGTTGGGCTTGCCGCCGTTCAACGGCCAGTTGGTGTCATACGGGCTGTAGTTGCGCGTGTCCATGTCATAGATACGCTTGCTGGCGCCGACCACCAGCTCGTGTGTGCGGCCGAAGGCCTGGAACGGGCCGCTGAGGAAACCGTCCACGCCGGCCTGGTTTTCCTGGTGCTTGGACTGGTAGACGGTGCGCGACAGAGGCGCTTGCAGGCCGGCCCAGCGCGACTGGTAGGAGCCGGTGAATACCGCATCCTGTTCGGAATAGTTGGCGTTGACCTGCAGCGCCCAGTCATTGGCCAGGCGCTGGCGCACCTCGGCGAACACGGTGTTGATCTCCTGATCCTTGTTCTCCCAGTCGGTGCCTGGGTTGTAGGAGCGCGAGAAGTCCATGTGGTGGCCGTCCAGCGCCGTGGGCATGGCACCCCAGAAGTAGTTGGTCTTGTCCTTCTGGTGCGAGAAGCCGACGGTCAGGGTGGTGTCGTCGGTGAGGTCGGCCTCGGTCACGGCGTAGAACAGACCGTGGTCTTCTTCCACGTCGTCGACGAAGCTGTTGGCGTCGCGGTACGAAGCCACCACGCGCCCGCGCACGGTGCCGCTGTCGTTGAGCGGGCTGGAGGCGTCGAGCTCGCTGCGGTAGTTGTCCCAGCTGCCGGCGGCACCGGTGAGGGTGACCTTCTGCTCCGCCAGCGGGCGTTTGCGCACCAGGTTGATGGCCGCCGACGGGTTGCCGGAGCCGGTGACCAGGCCTGTGGCACCGCGCACGATCTCGACCCGGTCGAACATCGCCAGGTTCGGTTGGGCGCCGACAGTCCAGCCCTGATAACCGCTGGGGATGCCGTCATACATCAGGTTGTCGATGTCGAAGCCACGCGCCGAGTAGGTTTGCCGGCCCGGGCCGCTGGAATAGTCCAGGTACAGCCCCGGGGTGGCGGCGACCACATCGTTGATGCTGGTCATGGCCTGGTCGTCCATGCGCTGGCGGGTGATCACCGTCACCGCCTGCGGGGTTTCACGCAGGCTCATCGGCAGCTTGGTGGCGGTAGACATGGAGCCGGTGGTGTAGGACGCCGAACCTTCGGTGGTGCTGCCGAGCTGGTGGGAGTTGATCTCGGTGGCGCCCAGTTCCAGGGTGGCGGGCTTTTCGTCTTCGGCAAGGGCCGGCGTGACAATGGCCATGCACACGGCCATGGCGAGCAGACTGCGGGCGGGGAGTGAGCGCGTGGGCGCAAGGTACGACGACATGGGGCGGGTTCCTGACTATTATTGAAAGTGCTTATGAGAACGATTAGCAATAAGTGTGTCAGGATTCGTCGCACCTTGAAAGCGTGGTATGCCAAAAAATCACGAATTTTTCACATTGCAGCAAGCGTCACTCGCCCGGGAGGATTTTCTTGCCCCGTTGACCCGCGATTTCCAGCGCTTGGCCATCACGTTGCTTGCCCTGTCGCGCCAACCCTTCGAGCTGTGGAATCAGCATGCCTTCCGGCAGATGGCGCCAGAAACGCCCGGGCATGTGCAGGCGCAGGGCATCGGGGTTGAGCCGTGCCGGGTTGAAGGTGTGGCGATAGTAGGTGCGCCACAGTTCCGCACCTGGGTCTTCGGCGTTGCGTGCCCATTGCCGCCACGCTTCCGGGCACTGGCGCCGATAGTCGAACCCCTCGCCGTCGAAGCGAATGCCGTCCACAGGGGTCGCGATCAGCCAGCGCTGGCGCCCCAGGCGGTCGGCGAAATGCGCGCTGGCACTGTCCAGAATGTCATGGGCGGGGTCGTGGTAGGCCACCAGGTCCAGCTGCAACTGCTCGGCCAGTGCTGCAGGCAACGGCACGAAGCGTAGGAAGGCATGCAGGTGGTGCGCTTCGCGGCTGACCTGCTTGATGCGTCGGTGCAGCTCGCTGCCCAGGCGGTCACCGGCGAGCATGGCCGTGCGGTCGCCATGGGCCACACGCCAGAGCACTTCGTAGAGCAGGTTCCAGCGTTGCTCACCCCGGTAGCGGGCTGCCTGTTCCAGCAGGGGCAACAGCGCTGCCGGCACCTTGGCGCGAAAAGGGCCGGGGCCCTCGGGCAGCGCTGCCGGTACGGCCAGCAGGTCAGCGATCGGGCCTTGTGCCCAGGTCACTGCAGCCGGATCGATGCCGTGCCCGAGCAACCTGCGCGCCTGCTCCCGCCAGGTGTCGAAACGCTCGCCGCAATCGAGCGCGATCATCCCCACAACCCCATCTGCACAGGGGCTTGCGGCTCGCGCAGGCGGTCACGCAACAGGCCGCTGCGCAGTTCCGCCTGGGCCGGGCGGTAGTCGCTGGTGACGATGAACGGCCTGGCCTTTTCCAGTACGCAACGCAACTGGATCAAGTCGTCGTAACGCACGCGCCGTTCGCGGCGCAACGCCACCAGGCGCTGCACACTGCGCAGGCCGATGCCGGGGATACGCGCCAGCAAGGCCGGTTCGGCACGGTTCACATCCAGCGGAAACACCTCGCGGTTGGCCAAGGCCCAGGCCAGCTTGGGGTCGATGTCCAGGGCCAGGTTGCTGCCCTGGCCCAGCAGCTCGCCAGCGCTATAGCCGTAGCCGCGCAAGAGGAAATCGGCCTGGTACAGCCGGTGCTCGCGCAGCAGCGGCGGGGCGGCCAGCGGCACACTGCCGGGGCTGTCGGGGATCGGGCTGAAGGCCGAGTAATACACGCGCTTGAGGCCGTAGCCCTGGTACAGCGATTCGGCGTTGCGCAACAGGGTGCTGTCGTCGGTGGCGTCGGCACCGACGATCACCTGGGTGCTTTGCCCGGCCGGGGTGAAGCGCGGCGCCTTCGGCTCGTTGGCCACAGCCTGCTGTCCCTGGTGGATCACGCCCATGGCCTGGCGAATGGTGTGCGCGTGCTTCTCCGGGGCCAAGCGCTTGAGGCTGGCTTCGGTGGGCAGCTCGATGTTGACGCTGAGGCGATCCGCCAGGCGTCCGGCTTCTTCGATCAGCAGCGGGTCGGCATCAGGGATGGTCTTGAGGTGGATGTAGCCGCGGAAGCCGTGCTCCTCACGCAGCAGGCGGGCGACGCGGATCAGCTGCTCCATGGTGTAGTCGGCCGAGCGGATGATGCCCGAGCTCAGAAACAGCCCGCTGATGCAGTTGCGCCGGTAGAAGTCGAGGGTCAGGTGCACCACTTCCTCAGGCGTGAAGCGCGCCCGGGGCACGTTGCTGGAGCGGCGGTTGACGCAGTACTGGCAGTCGTACAGGCAGAAGTTGGTGAGCAGCACCTTGAGCAAGGACACGCAACGGCCGTCCGGGGTGTAGCTGTGGCAGATGCCCATGCCATCGGTGGCGCCCAGGCTGTCGCTGCCGCGCGAACTGCGCTTGGGTGCGCCGCTGCTGGCGCAGGAGGCGTCGTACTTGGCGGCGTCGGCGAGGATGCCTAGCTTGGCGATGAGTTGCATGGGCCGATCTCGTTGTACTGATTATTCATACAGTATTTTGCGAGCCGGCTGATTGCAAGAGGGGGAGAGACGGGCGGTGGCTGCGTCGCGTCAAAGGGGCTTGCGCATGAACACCCGGGCGAAACCGTGCTCGTGCGCCCTGTGAGTCTCCACATAACCGAGTTTCTGGTAGATCTCGATGTTTTCGCGCATGCGCTCATGGGTATACAGGCGGATGGCATGGCACCCGGCTTGCCTTGCGTGCTCTTCGCCGAACTGCATCAGTGCCTTGCCCAGGCCCCTGCCTTTGCAGGCGGGTAGCACCGCGACATTGACCAGCAGCATCTCGCTGCCTTCCTGGTGCAGCACCAGCACGCCGGCAACGCGCCCGGCCTCCAGTGCCACGAACACGTCGTTGTCCTCGACCACCTGGTGGTAGTCGTCCAGCATCGGCGCCGGGGCCTTGCCGATCCTGGCGATATAGGGCGAATAGGCGGCGTGGACCAATGCACGGATGGCTTCGACGTCGGCAGGGGTGGCGCGGCGCAGGGCAGGGGCTGGGTGCACGTGGGCGGTCTCCGGGAAATGACCCGAGCATAAACTGCAGCCACGCTGGGGTCGATGCAACATACCGATAGGTATGAGCCTGCCACGCTTCACTCCGCCGATTTCATATCCAAGCCTGCGCAAGCCCGTGATAGAACGTCTCTCGAACCTCCAACAACAATGCTCGGAAAGCCGGCCCCACGGCCGCTTGCACGTCAAGGATCAACGATGTCTTCCAATCGCCTGTTTGGCACCTTCTGCCTGAGCAGCTACCTGCTGTCCCTGTCCTATGGCACCACCTTTCTCCTGGCGATGACCTTGCGCGCGCATGGTGCCAGCGAGGCCGACGCCGGCTCGGTGATCTCCACGGCCATGCTCAGTACCTTTCTCGCCGTGATCTTTTCCGGGCACCTGAGCGACCACCTCGGCGCGGCCAAATCGGTGGCCGTTGGCGCGGTGTTTCTCGCTGCGGCCTGCCTGGGTTTTGCCGCGCTGCCAGGGCTGGGCGTTGCCATGATGCTGTTCGGCCTGCTGCTCGGTTTTGGCTGGGGGGTGTTCTATACCCTCGGGCCGATCATCGTGGCGATGCTGATCGAGCCTGAGCGACGGGTGAAGTACTTTGCCCTGCTCTCGGGCTGCATGATGACTGGCATCGGCACCGGGCCATTGTTGGGGCGGGTGGCGCAGGCGCTGGGCTATCCGGTCGAAGCGGCCTTCGTGGTCGCGGCCGGGGCCAGTGTGCTGGGGGGTGTGATGTTCCTGCTGATGGCGCCGCGTATACAACAGCATCAGAGCGCTGTTGCCGTGAGCCGCATTACGCCGGTGGCGGCGCGTTCGGTGCTGTCGTCCAAGGCCGCCTTCGCCATCCTGATGGTCGGGTTGGGCGGTGCGATCTTTGGTGGGTTGTCCAGCTTCCAGACCTCTTATGCCGCGCTCCTGCACCTGGACTACTCGCTGTTCTTCATCGGCTTCATGTCCGCGGTCATCGCGTGCCGCCTGCTGGTCGCGGGCTTTATCGTCAAGCGCGACCCTTACGTGATGGCGTGTGTGCTCACGGCGCTGATCGTGCTGTCGGTGCTGATGTTCATGTACTGGGTGGCGAGCCCTGGCGGGTACTTGCTGGCGGCGATCGTGCTGGGGGTCGGCTATGGGTTGACCTATTCGGTGATCAACGGTTTGGCGGCAAACGAAGCACCGGCCGGGCAGACCGCGCAGGCGTTGCTGTTGTTCAGCCTGGCGTACTTCATCGGTGTGTTCGGCTTTCCGCTGCTGGCGGGTAAGGTCATTGTCGAGGCAGGGATGGCTGCGTTGCTGCAACTGCTGCTGGTGATCGCACTGGCCAACTGGTCGATCACCGTGGCACGCCTGGCTTGGCGGCGCAGGCGCGCCGTGGCGGTGGCTTGAGTCTGTGGGCGCTGGCTTGCAGCGTGGCGCCTGCATCGCCGGCAAGCCGGCTCCCACAGGAAATCGGGTCAGCTTTCAGGCATTGAGCAAGACAGTTGTTCCCACAGGATAAGCACTGACCTGAAGGCTTGCGGGGTACTTGTGGGAGCGGGCGTGCCCCGCGAAACAGGCGGCGCGGGGGATGGCACCGGCTTGGCCGGTGTTCGCGGGACAAGCCCGCTCCCACAGGAATCGGGTCAGCTTTCAGGCATTGAGCAAGGCAGTTGTTTCCGCAGGATAAGCACTGACCTGAAGGCTTGCGGGGTACTTGTGGGAGCGGGCTTGCCCCGCGAAACAGGCGGCGCGGAGGATGGCACCGGCTTCGCCGGTGTTCGCGGGACAAGCCCGCTCCCACAGGAGTTGGGTCAGCTTTCCACAGGAAAAGCACTGACTTGAAGGCCTGCGGGATTCCTGTGGGAGCCGGCTTGCCGGCGATTGGGCCCGAACAGGCGATAAAGGGTATGATCCGCGCCCCGCACCGGAGCAGCCCATGGCCAAAGACATCGACAACCCCTGCGTTTCACTGTGCCAACTCAACAGCGAGCTGTGCGTCAGCTGTGGCCGCACGCGCGAGGAAATCCGCAAATGGCGTGGCATGAAACGCCCGGAGAAGATGGCCACCGTGCAGCGCGCCGCGACACGCATGAAGGCCATTGCCAAGAAGAATGCCAAGCATCGCTGAACACCGGCGGGTAACGCCGACTATCCTTGATTCGGTACGCCGTCAGTAGTGGTGCAAAAGGTCGGGCTTTCGTGTGACGAGCGGCAGCGAGGGTACTATGGCCAAGCCCAGAGAAGACAAACGAAATCGAATCCTCGACCCCGTCGACCGGGTCACCGAAGTCATCTTCGGCCTGCTCATGGCGATGACGTTCGTGGGCACGCTGAGCGTCGCCACGGCAGGCCGTGAAGAAGTGCGGACCATGCTGTACGCCGCCTTGGGTTGCAACCTGGCCTGGGGGCTCGCCGACGCGGTCATGTACTTGCTGCGTACCTGGACCGAACGTACGCGCAACCGCAACTTCGTGAGCTACTTGAAGCACGACGCCAGCGAAGAGGAAGGGCGAGTGCTGATCGCCGATGCGCTACCGTCCCGCATCGCTGTGATAGCGAACCCGCAGGTGCTGGAAATGCTACGCCAGCGTCTGGTCGAGTACGCCGACCAGCCGGTCCGTCCTCGCTTGGGGCCTGTCGATGTGCTTGGCAGCCTGGGCGTTTTCTCGCTGGTGGTGCTGGCCACCTTCCCGGTGGTGATTCCGTTCTTGCTCACCAACGACGCCGCATTGGCCTTGCGCGCCTCCAACCTGGTGGCCTTGGCGCTGCTGTTCATCTGCGGCTGGCTGTTGGCCCGTCACTCGGGTGGCTACCCCATGGCAACGGGGCTGGCGTTTGCGATCCTGGGTACGGCACTGATGTTCGGGATCATTGCGCTAGGGGGGTGAAGGTGAGGACTCTGCCAATCAAAAAAAGGGCTCGTCAAACAACCGAGCCCAAAGGGAGGAGGGGGTAAAGGCGGGGGCTTCAGAGGCTTGCGGGTACCTGAGCCTCCCCGCCGCCAAGCGCCTTGTAGAGTGAAATCAGGTTGTTGATCCTGGCCAGCCTGACCGTGACCAGATCCTGTTCGGCACTGAACAGGTTGCGCTGTGCATCCAGGGTATTGAGAAAGGTATCCACCCCTTCGCGATAACGGCTGTTCGCCAGGCCATAGCTCTTGCGGTTGGCTTGCACGCGCAGGTTTTCGGCAACCATCTGCTCATCCAGGTAGGCCTTCGCCACCAGCCCATCGGACACCTCGCGGAACGCCGTCTGGATGGTCTTCTGGTAGTTGGCGACTTCGATCGAGGTCTGCACCTTGGCGACATCAAGGTTCGCCTTGTTCCGTCCATGGTTGAAGATCGGTACGTTGATCGACGGCACGAACGACCAGGCCCCTTGGCCACCGGCGAACAGGTCACCGAGCTGAGCACTGGCCGAACCTGCCGATGCGGTGAGCGCGATGCTCGGAAAGAACGCTGCCCGGGCAGCACCGATATTCGCGTTGGCAGCCTTGAGCTGGTGTTCGGCTGCGAGAATGTCAGGGCGCGCCGTCAGCAGCCGCGACGGCATGCCGGCTGGCAGGTCTTCCTGCAGCTTCACGCTGTCCAGTGCGATGGCTGTGAATGCGCTGTCCGGCAGCGGCTTGCCGACCAGCAGCACCAGTGCGTTCTTGTCCTGTTCGACCAGCCGCTGATAGCGCGCCTTGGCCGACTCGGCGGTCCTGACCGTGCTTTCGGCCTGGCTCAGGTCAAGCTCGGTGGCGACTTCATGGTCATAGCTGCTCAAGACCAGGTTGTAGCTTTCGCGTTGGCTGTCCAGGGTCTGTTGCGCGATGGCCAGCAGCTGCTGGTCTGCCTGCAGTTGGTAGTAGGCCGACGCCACCTCGGCAATCAGTGCCAGCTTGGCGCTGCGCCTGGCCTCCAGGGTGGCGAAGTAGGTTTCCAGGGCCTGCTGGTTCAAGCTGCGCACACGGCCGAAAAAGTCCAGCTCATAGGCGGTGAAGCCGAGCCCGGCGCTATAGGTATGCGTGGTTTCGGTCTGGCCGTGGGTGCTCAGGTCCTGGGGGACGCGTTGGCTGGTGCCGGCGCCCGATGCCGTGATCGAAGGCAGCAGGTCGGCGCGCTGAATGCGGTAAAGCGCCTGGGCCCGCTCGATGTTCAGGGCCGCCACGCGGTAGTCCCGATTGTTCTCCAGCGCCTGGCCGATCAGCGCCTGCAGCTCAGGGCTGTGGAAGAACTGCTGCCAGGTGACGATCGCGCCGTCTTCCTTGGAAGGCACGCTGTAGGTTGCGGCAACAGGTGCGGCTGGCTGCTCGTAGTTCGGCATCAGCGAACAACCGCTGACGGTCAGCAGGGCAACGGCGACTGCTGCATGGAGTCGTTTCATTTTCATACCTGTGCCTCATGCGAAGCGGCCGAGCGGGTGTCTTTCGCGCGTTTGCGGGTGAACAGCTGGATGATCACCATGTAGAACATCGGCACGAAGAACACCGCCAGGAAGGTTGCGGTGATCATGCCGCCGATGACGCCGGTACCAATGGAGTGCTGACTACCGGAGCCGGCACCGTTGGAGATTGCCAGGGGCAGCACGCCCAGCATGAACGCCAGCGAGGTCATGATGATCGGCCTCAGGCGCAGGCGCGCAGCTTCCACGGCAGCCTCCATCAGTGGCTTGCCGTGCTCTTCGTGCAGCGCCTTGGCGAACTCGACGATAAGGATGGCGTTCTTCGCCGACAGGCCCACGGTGGTCAGCAGGCCGACCTGGAAGAACACGTCGTTCGACAGCCCCCGGACCAGTGTCGCGATCACTGCGCCAATCACGCCCAGCGGCACCACCATCATCACCGCGACCGGCACCGACCAGCTCTCGTACAGTGCAGCCAGGCACAGGAACACGATCAGGATCGACAGCGCATACAGCGAACCCGACTGCGAGCCCGACAGGCGCTCTTCATACGAGATGCCGGTGAACTGCAGGCCGATGCCTGCGGGGAGCTGTTTTTCGATCTCCTCTACCGCGTCCATCGCGTCGCCCGAGCTGTAGCCCAGGGCCGGTTCACCCTGGATCTGCACGCCGGGCACGCCGTTGTAGCGCTCAAGCTTGGGTGAGCCATAGGTCCAGTAACCGCTGGCGAACGAGGAGAACTTGACCATCTCCCCGTTGGCATTGCGCACGTACCACTTGTCGAAGTCTTCCGGTGAAATACGCGACTGGATCTCGCCCTGCACATACACCTTCTTGACCCGCCCGCGGTCGACGAAGTCGTTGACGTAGGCCGAACCCCAGGCACTGCTCATCGTCTGGTTGATATCGCTGATGCTGACCTGCAGCGCACGTGCCTTCTCGTTGTCGATGCGGACCTGGTACTGAGGCTCGTCATTGAGGCCGTTCGGTCGCACGTTCATCAGGCGCGGATCCTTTGCCGCGAGCGCCAGGAACTGGTCGCGCGCTTCCATCAGCCGCGCGTGGCCAAGGCCGGTGCGGTCCTGCAGGTACATGTCGAAGCCCTTGGCATTGCCCAGCTCCAGGATCGCCGGCGGTACGATGGCGATGACATTGCCGTCCTTGATCTGCGCCGCCCGGGCCTGAATACGCTTGGCCAGCGAGAAGATCGAGGTGTCGTCGCCGCCACGCTCCTCCCAGGGCTTCAAGCCAATGAACAGCATGCCCGAGTTCTGGCCACGGCCGGCGAAGTTGAAGCCATTGACGGTATAGGCCGACTCGACCACCGCGGCTTCGTCCTTGAGCAGGTAGTCGCGCATTTCGTCGAGCACGGCCTGGTTGCGCTCAGCACTGGCGTTGGGCGGCATCTGCACCTGGACGACCATGGTGCCCTGATCTTCATCGGGGAGAAACGCGGTGGGAATGCGTGCGAACAGCAGCACCACGGCGCCCACCACGCACAGATAGAACACCAGGAACACGCCCTTGCGCTTGAGGATGCCGGCTACCCCAGCCTGGTAGCGGTCCGCGTTGCGGTCGAACATCCGGTTGAACCAGCCGAAGAAGCCACGCTTGTGCAGGTGCTCAGGGTCGGCCGGCTTGAGGATGGTCGCGCACAAGGCCGGCGTGAAGATCAGCGCCACCACCACCGACAGCGCCATCGCCGAGACGATGGTGATCGAGAACTGACGATAGATGATCCCGGTGGCGCCACCGAAGAAGGCCATGGGCACGAACACCGCCGACAGCACCATGGCGATGCCGACCAGCGCGCCCTGAATCTCGCCCATCGATTGCCGCGTGGCTTCCTTGGGCGACAGGCCTTTCTCGACCATGACCCGCTCGACGTTCTCGACCACCACGATGGCGTCGTCGACCAGCAAGCCGATTGCCAGCACCATGCCGAACATGGTCAGGGTATTGATGGTGAAGCCGAACGCCGCCAGCACACCGAAGGTGCCGAGCAGCACCACCGGCACGGCCAGGGTCGGGATCAGCGTGGCGCGCAGGTTCTGCATGAACAGGTACATCACCAGGAACACCAGCACGATCCCTTCGAACAGCGTCTTGACCACCTCGTGGATGGAGGCGGAAACGACCGGCGAGGTGTCGTAGGGGAACACCACTTTCAGGCCCTTGGGCAGGTTGGGCTCGAAGTCGGCAACGGTCTGGCGCACGGCCTTGACGGTTTCCAGCAGGTTGGCGCCGGTCGCCAGGCGCAGTGCAATGGCTGCAGCCGGTTTGCCGTTGTAGGTGCCGGAGATGGAGAAGTTTTCCGCCCCCAGGCCGACCTGCGCCACGTCTTTCACGCGCACCTGCGAACCGTCCGGGTTGACCTTCAGCAGGATCTCCCGGAACTGCTCGGCGGTCTGCATCCGTGAGGTGCCAAGGATCGTGGCGTTGAGCTGCACGCCCTTGTGGGTCGGCAGGCCGCCGAGCGAACCCGAGGAGATCTGCACGTTTTCCGACTGCACCGCATTGATCACATCCTGGGGCGTGAGCTGGTAGCTCAGCAGTTTTTCCGGGTCTACCCAAATCCGCATCGCGTACTGGGCGCCCAGCATCAGGTAGTCGCCGACCCCCTTGGTGCGGGTGATCGGGTCTTTCAGGTTGGAGACGATGAAGTTGCCGATGTCGAAGTCGTCCATCGCGCCGTCTTCGGAGTACAGGCCCACGATCAACATGAAGTTGACCTGGTACTTGGCCACCCGCAGGCCCTGTTGCTGAACCTCCTGGGGCAACAGTGGCGTGGCCAGCTGGAGCTTGTTCTGCACCTGCACCTGGGCGATGTCGGCATCGGTGCCCTGGTCGAAGGTGACGATGATGCTCAGGCTGCCGTCGCTGTTGCTTTCGGAAGTGATGTAGCGCAGCCCGTCGAGGTTGTTGAGCTGCTGCTCGATGACCTGCACCACGGTGTCCTGCACGGTTTGCGCCGAGGCACCGGGGTAGGTGACCGTGACGATGATCGCCGGCGCGGCGATGTTGGGGTACTGGTTGACCGGGAGCTTGAGGATCGACAGCCCGCCCGCCAGCATCAGCACGATAGCGATCACCCAGGCAAAGATCGGCCTGTTGATGAAAAAGTTGGACATGGAGTGAGTTTCCTTCGCTACGAAAGCCGCTGGCGCTATTGGGCAGCGCTGGCCATCGCCGGGTTGGGGTGGACGTTGCGCGCAGCGACCGCAGTGACCTGGCTGCCATCCTTGACGCGTTGCACGCCTTCGGTAATGACCCGGTCCCCGGCCTCCAGGCCGGACTCCACGAGCCAGGCATTGCCCAGGCTGCGCAGCAGTTTCACCTCGCGCAGCAGGGCCTTGTCGCCGTGGTCCAGCACCAGGGCAGTGGCCTGGCCCTTGAGGTCACGGGCAATGCCCTGTTGTGGCACCAGCACCGCGTTGTCGCGCATGCCCTCGGTCAGAGTGGCATGCACGAACATGCCGGGCAGCAGGATGTTGTCCGGGTTGGGGAATGCCGCCCGCAGGGTCACGGCGCCGGTGGTGGGGTCGACCGTCACCTCGGAAAACTTCATGGCGCCGGGGTGGGCGTAGGTCGAACCGTCTTCGAGCTTGAGCTCGACCTTGGCCTGCTCGGGGCCTGCCAGGGTGAGTTCGCCGCGTGCCATTTCACTGCGCAGGCGCAGCAGGTCGACCGAGGCTTGGGTCACGTCGACGTAGATAGGGTCCAGCTGATGGATGGCGGCCAGCGCCTCGGACTGGTTCTGGCTGACCAGGGCGCCTTCGGTGACGGCCGAGCGGCTGATCCGCCCTTCGATGGGCGCCAGCACCTTGGTGTATTCCAGGTTGATCTGCGCCATGCGCAGGTCGGCCTGTGCCTGCTCCGCTGCAGCCTGCGCATCGTCGTACTGCTGGCGGCTGATCGCGCGGCTTTCGACCAGGTGCTGGTAGCGCTGCGCCAGTTTGCGGGTGGTGTTCAGGGTGGCCTGTGCCTTGTCCACGGCCGCCTGATAGGTCGACGGGTCGATCTGGTAGAGCTGCTGTCCCTTTTTCACCACCGCGCCTTCGGCAAACAAGCGCTTCTGGATGATCCCGCTGACCTGCGGGCGTACCTCGGCCACACGAAATGCCGAGGTGCGCCCGGGCAGGTCACTGCTGAGCAACACGCGCTCGGCTTTCAAGGTGACGTAGCCCACCTCCGGCGGCTGGGTCGGGGCCGCGGCTTCCTGTTGCTGGCACGCGGACAAGGCCAGCACGGCGAGGGGCAACGCCCCGAAAAGTTGTCGACGTCTCATGTTCAACGCTTCTTCCTCACAGCTTGCACGCAACCGTCGGATGACGGTCGTCGAAAAACAATAACCACAATGCGATGCGCTGTATCATAATGCGGTGCATCGAGATCAAGCAAGACGGAAAGCGAAACGCCGGTTGCCGGGCGGGCGATGTAGAATCGCCGCCATTGAAGAACGCGCAGGGCTGCGGCCCGAGATGGGAAGGCTTATGAGTGACGAGATCGACAAAGACGGCGAGGGCAGGGCAGGTGGCATCCAGGTCATCGCCCGGGCCAGCGCCATCATGCGCACGCTGGGGGCCAACCCCAAAGGGTTGTCACTGGCGGCGATCGCCCAGGAAGTCGGCCTGGCCCGATCCACCGTGCAGCGCATCGTCGCCGCCCTGGAAGACGAAGCGCTGGTAGAGGCGGCCCGCCCCGGCAATGGCTTTCGCCTGGGGCCGGCCTTGGCGCAGCTGATCCACCAGAGCCATCGGGACATCATCTCGATCGCCCGTCGTTCGCTGGAGACGCTGTGCAACGAGGTGCAGGAAAGCGTGACCTTGTCCTGCATCAGTGGTAACCAGATCGCGGTGATCGACCGGGTGATCGCCGAGCGCGAGCTGCGGGTGGTGTTCCCCATGGGGCAGTCGATGCAGATGCACGCGACCGCCGATGGCAAGGCGCTGCTCTCGACCCTGACCGACCAGCAGGTGCGCGACCTTTTCCCCGAACCGCTCGCCAGGCTGACCGACACCACCCTCGATCTCGATCAGTTGCTGGCCGAGCTTGCGACCATTCGCCGAACCGGGATTGCCGTCGACAACGAGGAGCACACCAGCGGAATCAGTGCCTGCTGCATCCTGATCCCGACCTTCATGGGCCCGCACGCGGTGGCCATCGTGGCCCCCACCGCGCGGTTCGCCAAGCGCTCCGAGCAGCTGATCAACGCGCTGGTCGAATGCAAGGCGTCGATTTCGCAGCTGGCGGGTGGCGAGTAACCTTTCGAGAATGCCCCATGGCCAGAAAGACCAAGCTTGAAAGCCTCAAGACCTGTGAGCTGATCGTGGATTCGGCGGAGCAACTGTTCAGCTCCAAAGGCTTCGCCCAGACCACGCTGCACGATGTCGCCGAGCACGCAGGGCTGACGCGGGGCGCGATCTACTGGCACTTCAAGGACAAGACCGCGCTGCTCGATGCCGTCCTGGCGCGCGCGCAGCTGCCGTGGGACGCGTTGCCCCAGCGCTGCGACGAGATCGACAGGCCCTTGTCGGTGGCGCAGCTGGCAACGTTTCTGGCCCAGTGCATCGAGACGATCATCGGCGACCCGAGGTTGCACCGGGTATCGCTGATCCTCCTGCACACGACCGAATTGGTAGAGGACAACCGGCGTGTCCAGGTGCGCTTGACCCGCACCCTGGAGCGCATCGGCAACTTCCTGGCGGCCATGCTCGGCAAGGCCACCGATGTGCCGCGCGCAGCGGTCGACAGGGCGGCCAGTGCGGTCAAGGCGATGCTGACCGGTGTGGTCTACGAAGCGTTGATCGAGCCGAACGCGGTCGCGCTCGGCCATCTGCCGGTGGTGCTGGAACACACGCTGGCCAGCTGCCTGGCCGCACCTTGCGCCAACCCGTCGCTCAGCCTTGCAGGGCCTGGTGGGTGAGCACGCTGCGGGTGGTGGTCTGGTAATGCTCGGCGAGCAGGGCGCAGGCCTTGTCGACATCGCGCGCCAGGGCGGCATCGAGCAGCTCGCGGTGTTCACCCGGCACGTCGCGCTCGTTGGCGCCGGTGTAGTGCACCGAGAGCATCCGGTAGCGCGCGGTCTGGTCCCGCAGCATGTGCGACAGGCGCAGCAGCCAGGGTGAGCGGCAATTGGCGATCAGTGCCTGGTGGAAGGCTTCATGGGCTTTTTCCCACTCAGGCTTCATCAGCCGTTCCGGGCCTTCGACCACGGGCAGGCGGTCGAGGCGGTGATGGGCAGCGATCAACTGGCTTTCCCACTCCAGGTCACCGTGGCGGATGGACTCCGCCAACGCCTGGCACTCGATGAGCAGGCGGGTCTGGGTGATGTCGCGGATTTCTTCGGCGGAGATGCGCCCGACACTGAAGCCTTTCTGGTCTTCCGAAGCGACGAAGCCGCTGGTGGCCAGGCGCGACAATGCTTCGCGCAAGGGGATGACGCCTGCGTCGTAGTGTTCGGCCAGTTCTTTGAGGCGCAAGCGGCTGCCGGGTGCCAGGCGGCCGTTGATGATGTCTTCGCGTACCCGCGCCTCCAGCTGGGAGGCCATGGTGCGTTTTTCCGAGGTTGCGGGCTGCGCAGCCCAGCGTTCGGCTTGATTCATGAGCGGTATCACCGAGGGTGGCTGATGTTCAGATCATACACACATGGGGTATTTATCGATAATTCGTAAAAAATATATTTTATCGTTGACGGCATATTTTCCTCGGATTAGCTTAGAGGTCATGCCGCACTGCCTGGCGGCCGTCAAACCACAACAAGAGGTAAGCTCCATGCGTTACGTTCGTTTCTCTCAACAAGGCCGCCCGGTGCTGGGCGTTCGCACTGCCGAAGGTGTCCGGGTGCTTGGCGAGGAGTCGCTGGAGTCGTTGTTGGCGCGCGGTGTCGACCTCACTACCTACGGTGCCGATGCCCAGGGTGAGCTGGTCGAAATCGGCGAGCAGGACTACCTGCCGTTGATGAGCCGCCCTGGCAAGATCATCTGCGTGGGCCTGAACTACGCCGACCACACCAAGGAATCGCCCTACGCACAGCCGGACTACCCGACCCTGTTCCCGCGCTTCAACTCAAGCCTCATCGCCCACAACAAGCCGCTGGTGCGCCCACGCATCTCCGACACACTGGACTACGAAGGCGAAATGGCCGTGGTGCTCAAGAGCGGCGGCCGCCATATCAGCAAGGCGCAGGCGCTGGAGCACGTGGCGGGCTACGCGCTGTTCAACGAAGGTTCCGTGCGTGAGTACCAGTTCAAGTCGCCGCAGTGGACCGTGGGCAAGAACTTCGATGACACCGGCGCGTTCGGCCCGGACCTGGTGACCGCCGACGAGCTGCCGGCAGGTGGCAAAGGCCTGCTGCTGCAGACCCGAGTCAACGGTAAAGTGGTGCAGTCGGCCAATACCGAAGACATGCTGTTCGACGTGGCCACCATCATCTCCACCCTCAGCGAGGCGGTGACCCTGGAAGCAGGTGACGTGATCGTCAGCGGCACCCCTGCAGGCGTGGGCTTTGGCATGGACCCGAAGGTCTACCTCAAGGCCGGTGATATCGTGGAAGTGTCCATCGAAGGCATCGGCACCTTGGTCAACCCCGTCGTCGACGAAGCTTGATTGATTCCGGGCATTCCCGGCCAGATCGAAGCCTCCCGCTCCGAGGCTTCGACGAAGAACAAAAACTGGAGGCGATCATGGCGATCACGACCCGTGGTGTGCATTCGATCGATCATTACGCGCTGTACGTGCCGTCCCTGGCTGACGCGCGAACCTTTTTCGCCAGCTTCGGCCTTGAAGTCGGCGAGCATTCTGCCGGGCTGGACCTGACGGCCGCCGACGGCCACCGCTGGGCGCGCGTACTGCCGGGCCAGAGCAAGTGCCTGGCGTACCTGAGCCTGAGCTGCTTTGCCGAAGACTATGCCGCGCTGCGCGAGCAGGCCGAAGCCGCTGGCGCCCGGTTCGAGGCCGGTGACGGCGAGGGGTTCTGGTTCTGCGACCCTGACGGCAACCTGCTGCAGGTGAAAGTCGGGGCCAAGCACATGCCCGACAGCAAGCACCCGGCGCCTGCCGCGAAAGCCGCCGTGCGCGGCGCCACCACCCGTGACGCGGTGGTGCAGGTACGCCCGCGGCGCTTGTCGCATGTGCTGCTGTTCAGTCCCGATGTAGCGCGCGCCGTGGACTTCTATGGCCGTGCCCTGGGGCTGCGCTTGTCCGACCACTCGCAGGACATCATCGCGTTCACCCACGCGCCCCACGGCTGCGACCACCACCTGGTGGCGTTCTGCAAGAGCACGGCCAAGGGCTTCCACCACGCTGCCTGGGAAGTCGACAGCGTCGACGACGTAGGCAACGGCGCCGAGCAGATGGCCCATGCGGGCTACCGCGAGGGCTGGGGCACCGGGCGGCACTGCCTGGGCTCGAACTACTTCCATTACATCCGTGATCCGTGGGGATCGTTCTGCGAATACTCGGCGGACATGGACTTCATCGACGCTGGCAGTCAATGGCCGGCAGGCGACTTCCCGCCTGAGAACTCGTTGTACCTGTGGGGCCCGAACGTCCCCGAGTACTTCGTCCTCAATACCGAGACGGACAACCCGCCCGTCAAGGCATAACGCCTCAGCGACGCAGGCCGCGCATGGCCCGAGCACCTTCCTGGCCTCCAGGGAGGCGGGCAGCGGCTTGCCTAAAACCCACCGGTTTCAGGTCAGCACAGATGAACGAAAACAAGATCCTAGACGTAGCTATCGTCGGTTACGGCCCTGTCGGGCAGACCCTCGCCATCCTTCTCGGGCGCATGGGCTACAGCGTTGCCGTGTACGAGCGTTGGCAATCCCTTTACCCGCTGCCGCGCGCAGTGTTCCACGACCACGAGATCCGCCGCGTCTTTCGCATGATGGGGCTGGAAGACGAACTGCAGAAGATTTCCCAGCCCTCCGCCTGCTACCAGTGGTTCAACGCCGACTGGAAGGTGCTGGTGGAGATCGACTGGTCTGCCGAGTCGATCAGTGACGGGCCGTTCGGCTACCTGTTCAACCAGCCTGGCCTGGAGGCGATCCTCGATCGCACTGCCAAGGCCATCGGCAACGTCGAAGTGCATCAGGGCTGGGAAATCCTGGCGCTGAGCCAGGATGCCCAAGGCTGCGAGCTGCGCATGCAGCGCACTCAGCGTGAAGGCGAGGCGCAAACGGGCGAAGAGCGCCAGGTACGAGCCCGCTACGTGATCGGTGCCGATGGCGCCAACAGCCTGATCCGCCGCCAATGCGGCATCGACTGGCAGGACCTGGGCTTCCAGGAAGACTGGCTGGTAGTCGACCTGCAGCCCAAGCCAGGTATCGCACTGGATGTGCCGGACATCGGCCAGTGGTGCAACCCGGCGCGGCCAACCACCATGGTCCCTGGGGGGCCGGGATACCGGCGTTGGGAGTTCATGCGCCTGCCTCACGAAAGCATGGAAGACCTGCAGAGCACGGCCAAGGTCTGGGAACTGCTGTCGCCCTGGGTCACCCCGGACACCGCCACGCTGGTGCGCCATGCCGTCTACCAGTTCCGCTCACGCATCGCCCAGACCTGGCGCCATGGACGCGTGCTGCTGGCCGGCGACGCCGCGCACCTGATGCCGCCGTTCATGGGGCAGGGGATGTGCTCGGGGATCCGTGACGCGTGGAACCTGTCCTGGCGCCTGGACCTGATCTTCAAGGGCCTGTGCGACGACAGCTTGCTCGACAGCTACACCCTGGAGCGCAAACCGCAGATCCGCGCGGTGATCGATGCGTCGGTGGAAATGGGCAAGGTGGTCTGTGTGGCCGACCCACAGAAGGCGGCCGAGCGTGACGCGGCGTTCCTCGCCGGCGAAGTGCCGCCACTGCCACCGTTCCCTGGCCTGGTCGATGGCGCCGTGTTCAAGGACCCGCACACGGGTACCGCCGTGGGGCCAGCCGGCACGCTGGGCGTGCATGGCCAGATCGAGCACGAGGGGCGCAACCAGCGCTTCGACGATGCGTTCGGTCGCGGTTTCCACCTGTTGAGCGTCGGTGACGATCCACTGGCCGGATTGAGCCCTGCGCATCAGGCCCTGCTTGAGCACCTGCAGGTGAAAAGCGTGCGTCTGAGCCTCGATGGCGCACCCGGCACTTGCCGCGACCTGTCGGGCAAGTATCACCGCTACTTCGCCGACGCCGGGCTGCAGGCCGTGCTGGTGCGCCCTGACTTTTATCTCTACGGCGCGGTGAGCGACCTGGGTGAATTGCCGCAACTGCTGGATGCACTGGCGCGCGACCTGGGCATCGCGCCAACCGAAAGCGTCACCAGTATCCACCCACCACTCGCCACACAGGTGTAGGTCCCGCTGCCGCAGGGACGCGTTCCCTGCGGCAACGTTCTGAAAACAACAACAAGAGACAGATCGATGCACAACATCAAGGTGAAAGCGCTTGGTGCGGTTCTGGCCGCCCTCGCGATTGTGGAATGCCATGGCGCCGAAGCACCGGCGCCGGGGGAGGGCACCCTGTTCAAAGGGCTGTTCGGGGACAGCCTGGAACGTGACTACGGCATCACCGTTTCCAACCTGCTGGATATCGCCTACGTGCGCAACAACCGCTCCACCCACGATGAACGCGAGGATGGCCTGAGCAATCTGCCGCTTACCGGCATGTCCGACGAAGGCCTGGAGTGGGGCAGCCTGCACCTGTTCGTCGACAAGGCACTCAAGGGCACCTTCGTGCCGCGTATCACGCCCTTGCCGGGTCCAAAACCCGAAGCGTTCGCCTTCGGTTTCACCTTCGAGGCCAACTATGGGCGCAACGCGCAGTTTGCGCGGACCTTCGGCTGGGACATGCACTGGAACATGAACGAGGATGACAACGCCAAGGCGCAGCGGGACAAGGAGCGCTTCCTGGCCATCCCCAACATCGCCGCCACGGCCTATGTTCCCTATGGCCCGGGTTTCAACTTCATGGCCGGGGTGTTCGGCCCGGCGCTGGGCTACGAGATCCCGCCGAACATCCGCCAGGCCCGCAACCCGTTCGCCAGCAAGACCTACGCCTTCGTCAGCGAACCGGGGACGGTTTCCGGGGTGCTGGTGGGCACCCGGTTGCTCGACGGCCATCCCGGCATCCTTGGCCTGGAGCTGGGCGTGGTGCAGGGCTGGAACAACCTGCGTGACAACAACGACGGCAAGTCGCTGATCGGCGCGCTGCGCTGGCGCACGCCGGACATGAACACCTGGGTCGACTACGAATTCATCGTCGGCGACGAACAGAACGACAGCGTCAGCGATGTGCAGGCACCGACCTCGCGCCTGATCGCCGACAGCGGCCAGCTCAAGCAGCAGCACTCGCTCAATGGCTGGCACAAGTTCGATGAGCGCTGGTCGATGGGGGCCGAGCTGGTCTATGGCCATCAGCAGGGCGATGGCAAGGCCTCGACCGTGGATGTGGTGACCGGCCCAGGCTTCGACGGGGCCCATTGGTGGGGTGCCAATGCGGTGCTGACCTACCAATACCGCCCAGACCTCTCGTTCTCGGTGCGCGGTGAGCATTTCAGCGACCCGGACGGTTTCATCCTGTTCCCCACCAGCGTCAGCCGCGGCGATTTCAACGCCCTCACGGCCGGCCTGCGCTGGGACGTCAGCCGCAACCTCTCGCTGCGCCCGGAACTGCGTTACGACTGGTTCGACGCCCGCGAGCATGACCGCCCCTATGGCAACGGTCGAGACCGCTCGCAACTCACCACCCTGATCGAAGCGTTGTTCTACTTCTGATCGCCGCCCACAGCCCTGAGTACCTCTACCATGCAGAACAACGACAAGACGTGGAATGTGCGTTACGAATACACCGCCGTGGCCATGCTGGCCCTGGGCTTCGGCCTGGTCGGCCTGGACCGCTTCATCATCCTGCCGCTGTTTCCGGTGATGATGGCGGACCTGCACCTGGACTATCAGGACCTGGGCAATATCTCGGCGGTGCTGGCCATCGCCTGGGGGATTTCCTCGATCTTCATGGGCCGGCTGTCCGACCGCATCGGCCGGCGCAAGGTGCTGATCCCGGCGGTGCTGCTGTTTTCCCTGCTGGCCGGCCTGTCCGGGTTGGCCAATGGCGTCGCTGCACTGTTGCTGATTCGTGCGGTGATGGGGGTATCGGAAGGGGCGTTCACGCCTACTGCCATCGCCGCCACGGCGGAATCCTCGCACCCGCGTCGGCGTGGGCTGAACATCGGTATCCAGCAGGCGTTCTTCCCGATCCTCGGCCTGGGTCTGGCGCCGGTGCTGGCGACCCAGCTGTTGCTGGTGCTGCCGTCCTGGCGCTGGGTGTTCGTGGTGGTCTCGTTGCCAGGCTTCATCCTGGCCTGGTTCATGTATCGGCGCCTGCAGGAAACCCGCGTGGCGCCGGTGGCCAATGAAGGGGAAGGGCAGGCCCAAGGCCGCTGGCTGGACGCGCTGCGCTATCGCAATGTGGTGCTGAACATCCTGGGCATGTTCTGCATGCTCACCAGCCTGTTCGTGCTCAGCGTGATGATGCCCAACTACCTCACCGACTACCTGCACCTGAGCCTGCAGCAGATGGGGTTCGTGATGTCTGCCATCGGGCTGGGCGGCTTCATCGGCCAGCTGGTACTGCCGGGGTTGTCCGATCGGATAGGGCGCAAGCCGGTGGTGCTCGGCAGCTTCGTCGCCACGGCACTGTGCATCGGCCTGCTGTTGCGCACCGGCGCCGAGCCGCTGACCCTGTTCGGGCTGCTGTTCCTGACCACCTTCTTCAACTTCAGCATGATCTGCATGACCGTCGGGCCGATCACCAGCGAGTCGGTGCCACTGCCGCTGGTCTCTACCGCCACGGGCCTGGTGGTGGGCATCGGCGAGGTGTTCGGCGGAGGCGTGGCGCCGGCCCTGGCCGGCTTCATCGCCCAGCAGCATGGCATCCAGTACACCCTTTACCTGGCGCTGGGCGGGGCGTTGCTCGGCCTGCTGGTCGCCAGTGCGCTTCGAGAGACCGCGCCGTCGCGCCGTGCTGCGTCGGCGAGCCAGGCGCAAGACGCCGCCTGAGGCGGTACCGGTAATGCTGACCGGACGTCGGCATGACGACGCCAGGTTCATCGCCTGGCGTCGTTTTCGCCATGCGCAGGATGTGCATGCCGCTGCAGGCACTACCCGTGCTTTGTGGCGCCATTCCCCCACGCGGAGCTCGGCGGCGTCGGTCACAAGCCGGCGCCGTCCGAACTTCATTTCGATTACAGGGACTTTTCCAGATTTTGTTTCTGCGTAACATGCGGCCTTTACCGCACCGCTTTAGCTGACGAACGCTGATGAGTAATTCATGATCGAATTTCACAATGTCACCGCCTACCAGCAGCACACCCGCGTGTTGGAAGATTTCTCCCTGCACATTGGCGCGGGCGAGAAAGTCGCCATCCTCGGCCCGAACGGCGCCGGCAAGAGCACGCTGCTCAAGCTGATCGGCCGTGAGTTGTATCCGGTCGAGCGTGCCGGTAGCCACCTGAGGCTGTTCGGCAACGAGACGGTCAACTTGTGGGCGTTGCGCCGCCAGATCGGTTTTGTCTCCCAGGATCTGCAAGAGGACTACACCCCCTACACCCAGGCCCTCGATGTGGTGGTGTCAGGTTTTTTCGGCGCCATCGGCGCTCACGACCACATGCAGCCGAGCGACGAGCAGTTGCAGCAGGCACGCAAGCTGCTGGCGACCGTGGAAATGCAGGGGCACGAGCACACCATGTTCCAGCGCCTTTCCACGGGGCAGAAACGCCGTCTGCTGCTGGCCCGCGCCCTGGTCCACGAGCCCCGTGCGCTGATCCTCGACGAGCCCGCCAATGGCTTGGACATGGGGGCGAGCCTGGGCATGCTCAGGCTGCTTAGAAACTTCTGTGGGCAAGACCACGCAATGATCATTACCACCCACCACATCGACGAGATCATTCCCGAGATCGAGCGAGTGGTGTTGCTCGACCAAGGCCGCATCGTCGCCGATGGCCCGAAACGCGAAGTGCTCAGCAGCGCTGCGCTGTCCGATCTCTACCAGACCGAATTGCACATTACCGAGCAGGACGGTTGGTACCGTTGCTGGCACGCCTGACGCCGGCCCCCCCCGATCACCCCTTAGGAGTCCATTCATGAAAGCAGCCATCGTTCACGCCTTCGACCAACCCCCACGCTATGGCGATATCGACGCGCCGCAGGCGGCGGCGGGCGAGGTGCTGGTGCGGGTGCGTGCCGCCGCGCTCAGCCAGTTGGTGCGTGCGCAGGCCAGCGGCAAACACTACAGCAGTGGCAAGACCTTGCCGTTGGTACCCGGTGCCGATGGTGTCGGCCTGCTCGAGGACGGCACCCGCGTGTACTTCGCCTTCCCTCGGGCCCCCATCGGCGCCATGGCCGAGACCGTGGCCGTGGATGCGCGCTGCTGCGTGGCCATACCGGATGACATCGATGACATCACCGCCGCGGCGATCGCCAACCCGGGGATGTCGTCCTGGTCGGCGCTGCAGGAACGGGCGGGGTTCAAGCCGGGCGAGCGTGTGTTGATCAACGGCGCTGCCGGTGCGTCCGGGCGGCTGGCGATTCAGGTAGCCAAGCACTTGGGTGCTTCGCGTGTGGTGGCGACTGCACGTAATCGTGCTGTGGAAGCAGAATTGCGCGAACTGGGCGCGGACGATTTCATCTGCCTGGACCAGCCTGCCGAGCAGTTGACCGCTGCGTTGCGCGATGAAATTCGCGGGCCGGGCGTCGACATCGTGCTGGATTACCTGTGGGGGCAACCGGCTGCCTGCATCCTCGATGCATTAGGCGGTCATACCAGCCGAGAGGCCGCGCCCCGTGTGCGCTTCGTCAACATTGGCGCGATTGCTGGCGCGACCCTGCCGATGAACCCCAGCGTATTGCGCGGCACCGGCCTGGAGATGCTCGGCAGTGGCCTGGGCAGTGTCTCCAACGAAGGTTTGGTGAAGGTGGTCGGGCAGCTGTTGAACGCGATCAAGCCGGCCGGGATGAAGGTGGAGGCGCAGGCCGTGCCCTTGAGCGAGGTCGAAGCGGCCTGGCAGCGCAGTACCGCAGAGCGCATCGTGTTCGTCGTGTAGGCGGATCAGGCCAGGGAAGGGCCGCCCGTACGAAGGCTCACGCGGCCCAGGTTTCGTGGAGATGCAGCCATAACACCTGGTCGCCTTGAAGGCTGAAAAGTGCAGTCGAGATCCGTGTCGTTGCGTCCTGGCCAGGCAGCCGATGCGTTTCCCGGTAGCGAATCAGCGCACCGTCCGGCCACTGTGCCAAGGCCTGCAGTTCGGTGAGCTCAATGCTCAACCCAGGCTGGCTGCCTGCACGTTGGGCGAACAGGACGGCTACATCCTGCAGCCCGACCTCGACACCGGAAGGCGTGATCATGGAGAAGTCCGGATGGAACCGCTCGACCATCGCTTCTACCTGGGCCTCACCTGCGCGCAAGAGCGCCTCGATCTGTTCGTGCAGGTCAATGACTTCTTGCAAGTAGGGATTCATAAGGTTCTGTCCTGGGTGGATGGCCGATTATACCTGATCAACTTGAGCATGGCCGCAATCGACCCACGGCAGCCTTTCGCATAAATCTGAAACCCATAAAAGGGACTGATACATGACTAGATCAAATCTTTCATTTTCTCTGGCGCTGCTGCTTACCGTGGGCGTGATGCCCGCACACGCCAAGGACCAGGCTACGATCCAATCGCCTGCGTCGGGCGTGCTCTGTGACCGCTACGTATGCGCCAATGACAAGGGGATTTCCCAAGCGCTGACAGAGCAGTATCTAGGCAAGAAGGCTGCGGCGACTGAGGTGTTCACGTCCAGCAACGTAGATCTGACCGAATTTACCTTTGCCAACGGGATTTTCTGCGACGTTAAGGAGCGGCTATGTCGTGAAGATCGGTACTACGGCGCGAACGGCCAGAGAAGCGGCGCTGTTTCCAAGAAATACACCACTGCGCTGTTTGGCGAGGTAACGGACGCCAAGCGCTAGAGAATGAAAGTTGTCGTAGCAAGCGGTGCCGATGACCTGCTATGTCATGGGTAGAGTTGGGATAGCGGCCACCTGCCGAGAATACAGCCCAATTGCAGGGCTCAGCGTGATCCATGTGGGAGCGGGCTTGCCCCGCGAGGCAGCGCGGAGCATGGCACCGGCTTTGCCGGTGTTCGCGGGACAAGCCCGCTCCCACAGCAATCGCATCAACTTTTAGAAGTTGAGCAAGACAGTTGCTCCCACAGGGGGACCACCCGCCCCAACATCCAGAGGTCTACTTTGTGCTTCCGACCCAAAGCTGCCCTTCGGCGTAGTCGGCAACTGCCGGCCAAAAGCGACCAGTCTAGCGGCCGGTATTTCTTGAGCATCCGAGTCGAATGTGGCCGATGCCAGACCGTTATGCCGACGCGACCTCTTTTGGCGTAAATGTATCTCGCGCTACGTTACCGATGGCATTGGTCGTGTAAGCATCGAAACTTCCTCCAATCAAGCCACCCAGCAGGGGCACGGCTTTACCGAGATTGATCACACCTTTTTCACCAAATTTGGTGAACAGCTTGAAGCCTACCTTTTTGTTTATCTCTATCAGCGTCTTGCCGGAAATCGACTTCACCGCGTTCATCGCCAGCTTGTTGCCGACGACAATGCCGATGTCTTTCAGCAGTTCCTTGGCTGAGTTGGCTGTGAGACAGGCGAACACCAAGGCCTTTACCTTGTCATCCTTGACATCGTAGCCACCCAGGTGAGCGATGGCGGCGATCATGCGAATTTGTACGAAAAGCACGCTCGTGATGTTGGCGGGCAACGCGACGGGGAGTGTAATCAACCCACCCAGGCCGGTAATGAAGCCTGAAGTGGCCGATTTGGTGTTCTGCCAGCGAATCAGGGAGTTAGCTTGATCGTAGGCAGAGCCTTCCTCCTTGGCGTAGCTGGCGGCGAGCTCCTCGGCGGAATCAAGACCGGAGAATCCATTTACGGATCGCTCGTATGCCCAGTCGAGCACTTGCATTATCTTTTCTTGACTTACCAGTTCCATCATCAGTCTCGGCATATGAATGATGGCCATATGATGCCATACCTGTACGGCGATCTGCTTACCTGGCTTTGAACAAATTCCCTTTCGCCGCATCCGCGAAGGCCGGCTAGGGTCGTGGCTGCTTTCGATGTTGGGGCCGCTTCGCGGCCCATCGCCGGCAAGCGCGGCTCCCACAGGCACAACGCAAGCCTTGGGGCCGGTGATACTCCTGTGGGAGCCGGCTTGCCGGCGATGAGGCCGGCACTGACAAAAGAGCTTTCGACAGGTGGCCGCTTTGCATTGCCCCAACTTAGTTCGCCATCACCTCGTCCAGAGCCTGCTCGAGGGTGCTGACCGTGCGCTCGATATTGTGCAGCTTTTCGAGTCCGAACAGACCGATGCGGAAGGTCTGGAAGTCGGCCGGCTCGTCGCATTGCAACGGCACGCCAGCGGCGATCTGTAGGCCGTGGTCGGCAAATTTCTTGCCGCTCCTGATGCCGGCATCATCGGTGTAGCTCACCACTACGCCAGGGGCTTGAAAGCCGGCTGCGGCCACGCTTTTGATGCCCTTGCCGGTCAACATGGCGCGCACCCGATCGCCCAAGCGCTGTTGTTCGCCGCGGAGCTTTTCGAAACCGTAGGCTTGCATCTCTTTCATCACTTCGTTGAATCGCGCGAGGGAATCGCTGGGCATCGTTGCATGGTAGGCATGTCCGCCCTGTTCGTAGGCCTGCATGATCTGCCGCCACTTTTTCAGGTCGCAGGCAAAGCTGCTGCTTTGCGTCTGCTCGATGCGCTCCAGGGCCAAAGCGCTGAGCATCACCAGGGCGCAACAAGGGGAGGCGCTCCAGCCTTTCTGCGGCGCGCTGATCAGCAGGTCGACTGCGCACTTGTGCATATCAACCCAAAGCGCGCCTGAAGCGATACAGTCCAGCACGAACAGGCCACCCGCCGCATGCACGGCGTCGCCGACGGCCCGCAGGTAGTCATCGGGCAGGATGATCCCTGATGAGGTTTCAACGTGGGGGACGAAAACAACCTGCGGCTTCTGCGCCTCAATGGCTGCCAGCACTTCGTCCAGAGGGGGTGGTGCGAAGGCAGCTTGGCGACCCGTGTCGATCGGGCGGGCTTTCAGCACCGTGGTGGCCGCCGGGATGTTGCCCATCTCAAGGATCTGGCTCCAGCGATAACTGAACCAGCCGTTTCGTATCACCAGGCATTGCTGGTCGGTGGCAAACTGGCGCGCTACCGCTTCCATGCCGAATGTGCCGCTGCCCGGGACTACCGCAACAGCCTGGGCGTTGTAGACCTGTTTCAGGGTGGCGGAAATGTTGTTCATCACGCTTTGGAATGACTGCGACATGTGGTTGAGCGAGCGGTCGGTGTAGACCACCGAGTACTCGACCAGCCCCTCAGGATCAATACTGGGATATAGCTTTGACATGGGGTTGTTCCTTTGGCAGGGATGTCAGTGGTATAGACCCTGTCCCAAGCCTTGGGAAATGACAAGATTGCTCGAGAGTGATTGCGGCTTCGGTCGAGCGGCAGTGGGGCCGCTTCGCGGCCCATCGCCGGCAAGACCGGCTCCCACAGGTACAGCGTAAGCCTGGAGGCTGCTGATGCTCCTGTGGGAGCCGGCTTGCCGGCGATGAGGCCGGCACTGACAAAAGCGCTTTGAATCCTCAGCATCTCGCCGCGAAGCGCAAGGCCAGCGGCAGTACCAGCGCCCAGGTCGGCGCGAGGATCAGCCCGGTATACAGCGGCCCCAACGGCAACTCGATGCCCGCCAGCCTGGCCCCGGCCAGGTAGGCCAACGGACCGCCCAGCAGGCCCAGCAACGCGCCACGCCAGAGCGGGTGCGCGGCCCAGGCCAGGCTGTGGCGCAACCCGCTGGCCAGCACCAGCCACAGCAACGCCAGCCAAAAGGGCAGGGGCCAGTGTTCGAAGCGCAATACGCCCAACATGCCCAGTACGCTGTCGAGCAGGCAGCCGGCCAGTGTCACCCACAGCAATACCCGCCCCTCACTGCGCAGCCCCGGGCACAAGCTCAGGTGCACCAGCAGGCCCGCCACCGCGACCCAAAGCAGCCATTGCAGTCGCGCGCCCAGCACGCAGGCCCACCAGCCGAACTGCAGCCACAGGGCATTGCCGATCAGCCAGCCGCGGGCCATGCTCAGGCGCCTGACAGTGGCGCCCGACGCGCCTGTGGCGCGGCCCAGAGCATCTGCGCCACGCCGATGGTCCGCTCCTCAAAACCGCCCTGGCAATAGCACAGGTAGAACTCCCACAAGCGCTGGAAGGTGTCGTCATACCCCAGCGCCGCCAGCTCCGAGCGCGCCAGGCGCAGGTTGTCGCGCCAATGGCGCAGGGTACGCGTGTAGTCCTGGCCGAAATCTTCCAGGTGTACCAGGTTGAGCCCGGTCTGGCGGCTGGCGGTGTCGAGCAGCACGCTCAGCGAGGGCAGGGCGCCGCCGGGGAAGATGTAGCGCTGGATGAAGTCCACTGAGCGGCGGGCCTGGGCGTAGCGCTGGTCGCGGATGGTGATGGCCTGCAGCAGCATCAGGCCGTCGTCCTTGAGCAGTGCGGCGCACTGGCGGAAGTAGGTCGGCAGGTAGCGGTGGCCGACGGCTTCGATCATTTCGATCGACACCAGCTTGTCGAAGCGTCCGCGCAGGTCGCGGTAGTCCTCGAGCAGCACCGTGACCTGCTGTTCCAGGCCCAGGGCCTTGACCCGTTGCAAGGTGTAGGCATGCTGCGCCGCGGAGAGGGTGGTGGTGGTGACCCGGCAACCGTGCTCGAGGGCGGCGTGGATGGCCAGGCTACCCCAACCGCTGCCGATTTCCAGCAGGTGTTCGTCGGGCTTGAGTTCGAGCCGCTGGCAGATGCGCTGCAGCTTGCGCCGCTGGGCCTGTTCCAAGGTTTGCCCGGGGCTGTCGAACTGCGCGGCGGAGTACATCATGCTGGGGTCGAGCAGCCGTTCGAACAGTTCATTGCCCAGGTCATAATGGGCCAGGATATTGCGCCGCGCCCCGTCCCGGCTGTTGCGATTGAGCCGGTGCAGCAGGCGCAGGGGCGGGCGCGCCAGGCGTGCCAGGCCGCCCTCCATGGCATCGAGCACGTCCAGGTTGGCGACGAACAGGCGCGTCACCGCAGCCAGGTCGGGGCTGCGCCAGTAGCCGTGGATGTAACCTTCGCCGGCACCGATCGAGCCATTGCCGGCGACCAGGCCCCAGGCCGCGTTGTCGACGATCTCCACTTCCGCGTACAGCGGGCTCGCGACGTCGCCGAAGGTCCATTGCTGGTCCCGGCTGATCAGGCGCAGGTGGCCGTGGCGCAACTGGCGCAGCTGCGCCAGCACGGCGCGCCTGGCCAGGCCGCCAAGCAGGGGCGCGAGGCCGGCCGATTTGCTAACGCTCAAGGTCGGTTCGGGCATGGTCGGGTTCCTCGCGGGCAGGTTGGCCGAGCGCCAGGTCGTGCGGGCTGGCGAAGTGGTCGTGCACGGGGGTGCGCTTGAGCAGCAGGCGCAGGGCTTGCCAGTAGATGGCGGTCACGGTGCGCAGGCTCATCCACGGGAAGGCCAGGATGTAGCGTTGCAGGCTGGCGCGGTCGAGCGGCTGGCGTTGCAGCGCCAGGTCGGCCTCAAACAGTTTTTGCCCGGCGCGCCAGTTTTCCATGTGGATGCGCACGCGCTGCGCGTCCAGGGCGAAGCGCAAGCGGTAATCCATGTCCCGTGGCAGGAACGGCGACACGTGGAAGGCCTTGGCCATGCTGAACGGCTGGTCCAGCTCGCCTTGCACCGGCAGCACATAGTGGAAACGCTCGCGCCAGGGCGTGTTGCGCACCTCCAGCAGCACGGCGGCGACCTGGCCGTGCCGGTCATGGCAGAAGAACACGCTCACCGGGTTGAACGACAGGCCCCAGCTGCGCGGTTGGGCAAGCAGGTGCACGGCACCTTCGGGCACCTGCCCGGTGGCCTGGCCGACCAGCAGGCGCGCGGCCTCGGCCAACGGCTGGCCGCGGCGGGTCAGGGCCGGCAGGTAGTCGGTTTCCCGCCAGCACAGGGGGGCGAACCGCGAGCGCCCAAGCCAGCGGCACAGGCCCGAGAGTTGCGCTTGTTCAGCCAGGTCGAGGTAGAACATGCCGATGCGGTAGCGAAACGCATGGGGCCTCGGGGCCAGGCGCCGGTGGCTGACCCAGCCATGGCAAAGGCTGCTGTTCACAGCTGTTCTCCAAAGTGTTCGGCCACCTTCAGTGCGCTGAGCACGCCATCCTCGTGAAAGCCGTTGGCCCAGTAGGCGCCGCAGTAGTAGCTGTGCAGCGGGCCCTGCAGCTCGCCGTGGCGGGCCTGGGCGGCAAGGGCGGCGAGGCTGTACTGCGGGTGTGCATACTGGAAGCGGGCCAGTACCTGCTGCGGGTCCACCAGGGCGGTCTGGTTGAGGCTGACGCAGAAGGTGACCGGCGCCTCGATGCCCTGCAGGATATTCATGTTGTAGGTGAGCGCGGCAGGGGCCTGCGCGCTGGCGCCCAGCCGATAGTTCCAGCTGGCCCAGGCCTTGCGCCGACGTGGCAGCAGGCGCTGGTCGGTGTGCAGCAGTACATCGTTGGGGGCGTAGCGGATGGCGCCGAGGATTGCCCGCTCCGGCTCGCTGGGCGCAGCCAGTAAAGCCATGGCCTGGTCGCTGTGGCAGGCGAACACCACCTTGTCGAAACGCTCACAGCCGGCCGCGCTGCTCAGTTCCACGCCTTGCGGGTCACGGCTAACCCGGTGCACCGGGCAGCCGAGTCGGATGCGTTCGGCAAAGGGCTGGCACAGCGGCGCCAGGTAACGGCGCGAGCCGCCTTCGATCACCCGCCATTGCGGGCGCTGGCTGATCGACAGCAGGCCATGGTTGCGGCAGAAGCGCACGAAGAACTGCAAGGGAAACGTGAGCATGTCGACCGGTGACATCGACCAGATCGCCGAGCCCATGGGCACGATGTACTGCTCGATGAAGCGCTGCCCGTAGCGGTGCTGGTGGAGATAGGCGCCAAGGGTGGTGTCGCTGGCGATCCGCTGCTGGTCGAGGTCGGCCAGGGCCTGGCGGTTGAAGCGCAGCACGTCGCGCAGCATCCCCCAGAAGCCAGGGCGCAGCAGGTTGCGGCGCTGGGCGAACAACGTGTCCAAGTTGTGGCCGTTGTACTCGAAACCTGTGTTCGGGTCATGCACCGAGAAGCTCATTTCGGTCGGCCGGCTGGCCACGCCCAGCCGTTGCAGCAGGCGGATGAAGTGCGGGTAGGTCCAGTCGTTGTAGACGATGAAGCCGGTGTCCACCGCGTATGCCTGCCCGTGGCATTGCACATCGACGGTATGGGTATGCCCGCCGAGCCACTGCTCGGCCTCGAACACCGTCACCTGGTGCCGGCGTGACAGGAGGTGGGCACAGGTCAGGCCGGCGATACCCGAGCCGATGATGGCGATGTCCATGCTGTGCTAACTCTGCGGTTTGCGCGCCATGCGCCGGCCCAGTGCCAGACGCCAGCGTGGCGGCAGGGCGCCGAGCAGGCGCAGGATGCGGGTGAAGGTGCCGGGGAAGGCGATTTCCAGCGGGCGGCGGGGCAGGCGCGCGATGATATGGTCGGCGGCGCGTTCGACGCTCCACAGCTGAGGCATTGGGAAGTCATTGCGGCGGGTCAGCGGTGTGTCGACGAAGCCGGGGCTGACCAGGGTGACGTCGATACCTTCGCCCACCAGGTCGATGCGCAGCGATTCGACCAGGTAGCGCAGCGCCGCCTTGGAGGCGCCATAGGCCCCCGCGCGCGGCAGCGCCAGCCAGCTGACCGAGCTGCCCATCACCACCAGGTGCGGCTGCCGGCCGCGGCGCAGCAGGGGCAGGGCGGCGGCCAGGCAGAGGCTGGTGCCGTTCAGGTTGGTGCGCATCACCCGTTCCACCAGGGCCGGGTCGAAGTGCCCCGGCTCCAGGTACTCGCAGGTGCCGGCGTTGAGAATCACCTGGTCCAGCGCGCCCCATGCCTGTTCGATCTGCTCGGCAATCTGTGCCACCTGCCCGGGTTGGTCGAGATCACCCACCGCCAGCAACACCTGGTCAGGAAACCGTGCGGACAGTGCCGCCAGGCTGTCAGCCCTGCGTGCGCCCAGGGCGACCTGGTGACCTTGCTCCAGCAAGCGCAGCGCCAGGGCCGCGCCGATACCGCTGCTTGCACCGGTCAGCCAGCAACGGCTCATGCCAGCCTGCCCTTGAGCCAGCGGATCGCGCCGCCCATCACCGGCACATGCTCGTAGAGCAGGGCGCCTGCGTCGAAGTAGTCCTGGTGAAAGTGCACCCGCTCGTGCCAGCGCAGATGGCTGCATCCCTGCAGGCTGATCAGCTCGCCACGGGCCAGGCGCGGGTGACGGAAGTGCAGGGTCCAGCGGATGTAGCCGTGGCCGGGCTCCAGTTCGTCTGTGCCCTCGAAGCGGTAGTGAACATCGGGCACGTTGGCATACAGCTGCGCGAAGTAGGCGCGCAGCGCCGGGAGGCCGCTGATCTGGTGCAGGGGGTCGCGGAACGCCACGTCCTCGCTGTACAGGTCGCCAAGCAGGTCGAGGTTGTGTGTATCCAGCGTGGCAAAGCGTTCGGCGAAGCGTGGCAGGAAGGCGGACATGCACAATACCTGTACAAAAATTAGTCACTGTACAAGGTATAGTGCAGGTGTCTGGATAAATCTATACAGCAAAATTGTTTTGTACAATTTTCTCCTGCAGGGCATCGCGCAGTTGAATCACCCCTTCGAGGGCCAGTGCCTGGGCCGAATAACACAGCCCGATGCGCCGGCGCAGGTCCAGCTGCGGCAATGGCTCGCTGCGCACGTCGCGATGTTCGGCGGCCAGCGACGCCGGCACGATGGCGCTGCCCAGCCCGGCGGCGACCATCTCCAGGGCCAGGCTGAAGGTCTCGGCTTCGGCTACCGGGCTGCTGTCGTAGAACGGCAGCAGGCGCTGGTGGCTGGGTTGCGCGGGGCAGGTAATCCAGCGCCTCTGGTCTTCAGCCTGCAGCGTCGCCAGCACGAAGGGGTCGCTGTGCAGGGGCAGGAACAGTTCATCCTCGCAGCGCAGTTCTTCGCTGGCCAAGCGCGCCGCGCCCGCGCAGCCGGTTACCAGTTGCAGATGCACCGTGGGGCTGAGGGTGGCCGCCGCCCGCACCACCTGACGCACCGCCGCCGCGCCCACGTCCTTCTCGACGCCGATCTGCAGCGGCGCACGTTCCCGGTCGCGCTTGAAGCGGTTCAGCAGGCGGCCGGCATCGGCCACCATGCGCCGGGCTTCGGGGTACAGCGCGCGGGCATCCTCGGTGACCTCGACGCCCCTGGCCAGGCGCACGAACAGGGTGGTGCCCAGGGCTTCCTCCAGTGCCTTGATGCTACCGGACAGGGCCGGTTGGCTAAGGTGTATGGAGCGCGCGGCGGCGGTGATGTTGCGCTCTTCGAAGACGGCGATGAAGGCGCGGAGCTGACGATAATCCATGGGTTACCCATAAGTGATGCCGATGGCTGCCAAAAGAATATCCCATTTTTCGTGCCTGAAACCGGCTTCTATACTCGCCGCGCTGCTTACCCATAGACAATTCGGATATCAGGACGCTTACCATGACCACTACCCACAAACCCCTGGTCGTCATTACCGGTGCCAGCTCGGGTATCGGCCTGGCCACCGCCAAGCGGCTGTCCGGCCGTGGCCACGCGCTGTTGCTGCTGGCCCGTCGGCTGGCGCCGATGCAGCAGCTGCAACTGCCCAACACCCTGGCACTGGCGGTCGACATCACCGACCGGGCGGCCGTGCTGGCCGCCGTTGCCGAGGCCGAGTCGCAGTTCGGCCCGGTGGACGCGATCATCAACAATGCCGGCGTCATGCTGCTGGGCAGCATCGCCACGCAAGACCCGGGCGAATGGGATCGCATGCTCGACGTCAACGTGCGCGGGCTGCTCAATGGCATCCACGCGGTAGCCGGCGGCATGGTCGCGCGCAAGCACGGCACCATCATCAACGTCAGTTCCGTGGCCGGGCGCAAGACGTTCCCCAACCATGTCGCCTATGTCGGCACCAAGTTCGCGGTCACCGGTTTGTCCGAGAACCTGCGCGAAGAACTGTCGCCGAGCAATGTGCGGGTGATCACCATCGAGCCGGGGGCCGTGGATACCGAGCTGCTCAGCCACACCACCGACAACGCCATCAAGGCCGGCTACGACGACTGGAAGCAGGAGATGGGCGGGGTGCTCAGCGCCGAGCACATTGCCGAAGTGATCGACTTCGCCTACGGCCAGCCGCAGTCGGTGTGCGTGCGCGAGATCGTGGTGTGCGCGACCCGGCAACAGCCTTGACGCCTGCCTGTGGGAGCAACGGTCTTACTCAATTTCTAAAAGTTGACGCGATTGCTGTGGGAGCGGGCTTGTCCCGCGAACACCGGCGAAGCCGGTGCCATGCTCCGCGCTGCCCGTTTCGCGGGGCAAGCCCGCTCCCACAGGAGCTCCTGCGCGCTCCCAGTACGGTCTATCCTTGATCAGTCGTTGTGTCAGAGGCGCAATCATGAGCAAGGTATTCGTGAACATCGGGCTTAGCCTTGACGGTTACATGGCGCCGGAAGGCATGAGCATCGAGCATTGGGACCACCCCGAGTACAACGATTGGGGCGCCAGGTGGGGCGCGCTGATGGGCTGGATCCTCAAGCAGCAGTATTTCCGTGAAAACCTGCTGTTCGCTTCGGGAGGAGAGACCGGCCCGGTCAACGATAGGCTGCGCAGCACCATGGAGCGTTCCGGCGCCTACATCATGGGTAAGCGCATGTTCGACGCCGGCGAGCGAAGCTGGCCGGAGGAAGCACCATTTCATGCACCGGTGTTGGTACTTACCCACGAGCAGCGCGAGCCGTGGGTGCGGCCGGGCGGAACGACGTTCCACTTCTTCAACGAGGGGCCAGCCAAGGCGCTCGAGAAAGCCCGGGCGCTTGCAGGTAGCCGGGACATTCGCATCTCGGGCGGAGCGGATGTGATACAGCAGTACTTGAATCTGGGCGTCATAGACGAACTGGAAATTGCCCTGGCCCCGATACTCTTTGGCAGTGGAAGGCGCCTGTTCGAAAACCTGCACGATCCGGCGCCGCTGTTTCGCATCGACGACGTACTCGATACGCCAGACGCCACGCACCTGCGCTACGTGCGTGCATGAAAGCGCAAGTCATCAATGGCAGCCCGTTTCTGGCATCATGCGTCAGCCCTTTTTCGAACGCTGAACGAGCCTGGAACCATGGACCCGAATACTTTGCTGGCTTTTACCCTGGTCGCGGCGATTGCCATCGCAAGCCCCGGGCCTGCGACATTGATGGCCATCAACAACAGCCTTGCCCATGGCCAACGCAGCACGATCTGGTCCTCGCTGGGCAATGCCAGTGGCCTGTTCTGCCTCTCGGCGGCAGCGATGCTGGGGTTGGGGGCATTGCTGGCCAGCTCCGAGATGCTGTTCAACCTGGTGAAGATCGCGGGTGCCGGCTATCTGTTCTACCTGGGCGTGAAGCAGTTGCTCAACAAGCGGCCGCTGCTGGCCGAGAGTATCCAGGAGGGCGAGAGCCGCAGGCCCACGCGCCGCAAATTGTACAGGTCGGCGTTTTTTACCGCGCTTTCCAACCCTAAGGCGACGCTGTTCTTTACAGCGCTGTTCCCGCAGTTCATCGATCAGGGCGCAGCCTTGTTCCCTCAGTTTCTGATCCTGACCGCGATTTTCATGGCGCTCTCGGTGTCGTCGTTGAGCCTGTATGCCGCGCTGGCCTCGCGTGCCAAGGGCATGCTGCTGCGGCCCGAGTGGTCCCGCTGGGTGAACCGGGGGGTAGGGGTAACGTTCATCGGATTTGCGGCGGGGATCCTCGCCATGCGCAGGCAGACGGCCTGAACCATGACAGACAGTGCAAAACCCAACCGTGCGATCTACGACCTGGACATGCTCCGGGCCGTGGTGATGGTGGCCGACTGCGGCAGTTTCACCACCGCTGCCGCCCGCTTGCATTCGACCCAGTCAACGGTCAGCCAGAAGGTCCGTCGCCTTGAGGAAATGGTCGGGCACCAGCTGCTCGACCGCAGCAACCGCGAAGTGCACCCGACGGACGCCGGCGAGACCCTGCTGGGCTATGCGCGGCACCTGCTGGCGGTGAGCAACCAGTTGAGCGAGGCATTGTCGGGCGGGGTAACGGTCACGGTGCGCATCGGGCTGCCCGATGACTTTGTCGCGGGCAAGACGGTGCAGGCGCTGGCGGCTTTCAACCGCAGGAACCCCAAGGTCAAGCTGGAGATTACCGGCGGCCTGAGCCGCGACCTGATGAGTGCCTACGACCGCGGCGAACTGGACCTGGTGCTGGTCAAGCAGCGGCGCCACAGCCGCGAAGCCAATGCCTGCCAGCCAGAGCGCATCGAGTGGTTCGACAGCGCCCAGTATCCGTGTTTCGCCCAGGACCCGATCCCGCTGGTGACCTTCCCACCGCGCGGCTTGTACCGCGATGACATGATCAACGCCGTCGAGGCGATGGGCCGCAGCTGGCGCATCGGCTTCACCAGTTCCAGCCTGGCGGGTATCCAGGAGGCGGTGGCCAATGGGTTGGGCGTCAGCCTGCTGCCGTTGCGCGTGGTGACGCCGGAGCATCGGATACTGGGGGCCAAGGAAGGGTTCAAGCCGATCAAAGTGTTCGAGGCGGCCATCTTCCATGGACCCACCGCAGACCCGGTGGTCAAGGAGCTGGCCGATATCCTGATCGGTATCCTCAGGGCCGAGGCTGAGTAAGCGGGGGGCTACGCGCCCCCCGTCAGGTTGTCAGCGACGCAACTCGTGGGCGAACTGCACAGCCTTCAACTGCAGCACCGCAGGCCCACCCCAGAACGCGCCACGGCGCACGATCACCCGTTCATGGAGCGCTGCCGCCACTGCCGCGGCGGCGTTGGGCGCCTTGAACAAGACGAAACTCGCTTCGTTGCCGACCTTCAAGCCGTAGTCCTGTTTGCCCATCACCCCGGCACTGGCCTCGGTCGCCATGTGCAACGCCACGCGCAGTTCCTCGTCGGTGTTGAAACCCGAGCGGTAGCTGACCAGCATGGCCCGTTGCAGCATGTCGCCGTTGCCGTAGGGCCACCAGGCGTCCTGGATGTTGTCGTTGCCGGTGAACACGCGCACGCCACCGGCACGCAGGCGCAGCACCGGCGGGAAGGCGTGTTCGCCGGGCGCATTGGTCATGATCGACACACCGGCCTTGGCCAGCACCTGGGCCGTGCGGTCGACCACGCTGTCGGTTACGTCGCCCAGGCCGTAGGCGTGGCTGACCGCCACCAGGCCCTGCATGCCCAGCGCCTGGGTACGTGCAGCGATGCGTTCGAGTTGGGCGATGCAGATGTCGCCGGGTTCGTGCAGGTGGATATCGACCTTCACGCCATGCCGGTCGGCGATGCCGAAGACGATGTCGAGCTGGGCTTCGGCGTCGCCATCCAGGGTCGTCGGGTCGATGCCGCCGACGACCTGGACGCCTTCGCGCACCGCCGCTTCCATCACCTCGGCGGTGCCGGGGCAGGTCACCACACCGGCCTGGGGGAAGGCCACCAGTTCGATGTCGACCAGGTCCTTGCAGGCTTCCCGGGCTTCGAGGATGGCGCGCAGGTTGTCCAGGCCCGTGGTGGCGTCCACGTCCACATGGCAGCGCATGGCCACGGTGCCGAACGAGGCGGCCTGGCGAATCAGTGCCTGCGCGCGCTCGACGATGGGCGGGGCGCTGGCCAGTTCGCGTTTTTCCACGGCCAGGCGTTCACGCAAGGTGGCCACGGGCTGGTGCGGGCGCCAACGGTCACCGACGAAGCTCTTGTCCAGGTGAATATGGCCGTCGACGAACCCCGGCAGCACCAGCAGGCCTTCGAGGTCGATGGTTTCGCGGGCCGCCGCAAGGGCAGGTTGCGCGCCGATGTGGCTGATGCGCCCGTTCTTCACGGCGATGTGCAGCGGCAGGCCATCGGCGTCGATGGCATTGATGAACTCACGGTCGTTCATGGGAGGCCTTTCTGGAGCAGGGCCGGATCGACAGGACGCGCGCAGGCGAGCGATGGCCCCTTTGGTTGTTAGTAGCGTTACACGGTAGGGAAGAAGCAGGGGCCTCACAAATTAATTATCAGGATCGACCGCAGTGCGTTTCTGGATGCAGCCAAGGCCACGTTGGCTGCATTAAAAAGCCCACTGAAGTCGATTCCGATTTTTAACTTTCAAAGCCTTCGAGCAGGGCTCAGGATTGAGCGCGAGCACGGTCCGGCCGTGTTCGCTACCGGGCCTGCAAGCCGTCTGCCACGGCGCTTCGCGCATGGTCACCACCCACAATAAAAACAACAGCTGTGTTCGGGGATCTACTCATGATCAATGATTCCAGGCGACTGCGTGCCGCCCTCATTTTCATCGCCTGCACCTCATTCATTGTCTGTGGCGTGCAACCCATCTTCATGGGTTTGCTGACGGAGCGACAGAGCCTGCCACTCGACCTGCAGGGCTGGGTCGTCTCGGTCGAGATGATCGGCATGACCCTGGGCACCCTGTTGTGCCCGGTAATGATGAAGCGCCATGGCGGGCGCAGCCTGTGCCTGTTTGTCGGCATGCTGTGCGTGGCCTTGAGCATCGCCACCGCCTTCGCTACGACCCACGCGCTGTTGCTGGCCGTGCGCCTGGCGGCCGGCACCTGCGCCGGGCTGGTCTATGCCTACGCGGTGTCCACCCTGGGCCGTATGCCCAACCAGGACCGTTCCTTCGGCCTGATGCTGTTGCTGCAGACGCCGGAGTACTCGTTGTTTTCCGCCGCGTTGCCCGTGCTTGCCGCCCAGAGCGGGGCGGTGACCGCGCTGTGTTCGTTCGGCCTGTGGTACCTGTTGATCTGCGGCGCCAGCCTGGCGCTGCCACGTCGCCCGGCGGCCTTGCTGGCCAGTGGCGAGGGCTCGCCCGCCCAGGGGGGCTCGGCGCGTACAGGGCGCAGCGCGCTGGTGGGCATGCTGTTCATGCAGATTGCCATCTACTGCGTCTGGGGTTTCATCGACCAGCTGGCGCGTGACCAGGGTATCGATGGGGTCGATATCGGCTGGGCATTCGGCCTGTCGGCCCTTGGCGGCCTGCCGGGTGCAGGGCTGCCGAGCTTGCTGGGGGCGCGCGTGAATCGCCAGCTGATGATCGCCGTGGGGTTGGTGGCGGTATTCATCTCCATCGCCATGCTCACCGGTCATACCCGCACGCCGATGCAGCTGTTCGTGGCGCTGCTGCTGATCAACTTCGGCTGGGTGCTGTCGCTGTCGTACTACATGGCGCTGATCACCACCAACGACCCGACGGGCAAGCTCACGCCGCTGGTGAGCATCACCTTGATGGGCGCCGCGGCGGTGACGCCGGCACTGATCGCCATGCTGGTGGAGGGGTCGAACCAGCAGCTGATCTTCCTGCTGGGGACGGGGGCGCTGGTGGTTGCCTTTGCTGTTACCTGCCTGGGGGGAGGGGTCAGGGGCGTGCGCGGCAAGGCGGCTTGGTGAGGCTGCGGGGGCAGTTGCGAGCAACGTTGGACATCTGGATGTTGGGGCCGCTTCGCGGCCCATCGCCGGCAAGCGCGGCTCCCACAGTCACAATGCAAGCCTTGGGGCTGGTGATACACCTGTGGGAGCAACGGTCTTGCTCAATTTCTAAAAGTTGACGCAATTCCTGTGGGAGCGGGCTTGTCCCGCGAACACCGGCGAAGCCGGTGCCATGCTCCGCGCCGCCTGCTATTCGCCAAGGAACAACCAGGGCCAGCGCGACCGGTAGCTGGCGGCCTTCTCCCTGAACAACTCAGGCTGCGGGTTCAATTCGTTCAGCCTGAGCAGGTCGTTCTGAAGTTCGTCCAGCCCATGGGTGCTGTACAGCGCACCAGTATTCACATCAACACCCAGGCATGTCGATCGAATCAGATAGCGATCGATGCCATCAGTCACCTTTAGCAACGGCGGGTAATGGGCACCGAATTTCGTCTCGTACCAGAGGTGGACGCGGGCCTGATTGCGCACTTCGATACTGGCCCCAAGATGAGCACAGGCCTGCTGAACGCGGGCGATGATCCGGTCTTCGGCCTCCCAGGAAAGGTCTTCATCGAAGTAGGCGATGTCGTAGTCCTTGATGCCCCACTCAGCAGGTTGCCCCGAGCGATGATTCCAGAAGGTCTGGAAGAGACAGCCAGCCGTCAGCATGCAGTGGGGTATCTGCAAGGTCGGCAATATCGCCAGTAACGCCCGGTTGATTGAATTCTCCTGAATGATCGCCAGCAAACGTTCTTCGCTAAGTGCCTGCATCGTCTACCTTCCCTGATGATTGCTTCGCAGCGCTTTTCCACTGCCGATACGCCTCAGGCATGCAGACCGCGCAAGGTCGATATCCTGCATCAATGGCGCAAGCCTCGTCGAGAAAGAACACCCGGTCTTTCACATAGCCGCCGCGCGCAATGGCCTGCAGGGCAGCACGGCAATCAAGCCTGCCATAGCGCTTGCCGCGTCGGTGGCCGCCCAGGGTGCCCGGTTGGCTGCTGGCCAGGCGCTTTCCGTCGCTGCCCAGCAATATCCAGATTCGCTGTTCGGCCATGAGGGGGCAGTCAGTTGCCCGATTCGCGTTCGAGCAACTCGCGCTTGCGCTCGACACCCCAGCGATAACCCGAAATGTCGCCATCGCGGCGCACGACCCGGTGGCAGGGGATCGCCACCGCGATGTGGTTGGCCGCGCAGGCCTGGGCCACGGCCCGCACGGCTTTTGGCGCGCCGATGCGCTCGGCGATTTCGCTGTAGCTTGCCGTCGTGCCAGGGGGGATTTCCCGCAGCGCCTGCCAGACACGTTGCTGAAATGCGGTGCCCCTGACGTCCAGGGGCAAGTTCAGGCCCAGCGAGGGCGCCTCGATGAAACCCACCACCTGGGCGACCAAGGCTTCGAACGGGCGATCGCCGCCGATCAGCTGGGCTTTGGGGAACCGGTCCTGCAAGTCGGTCACCAAGGCATCGGGGTCTTGCCCCAAAAGAATCGCGCAGATGCCTCGCTGGCTCTGGGCTACCAGAATCGGCCCCAGGGAGCATTCGCCAACGGCAAAGCGTATCGTGCTGCCCACGCCACCATCGCGATAGGCCCGCGGATGCATGCCCAGCAGTTGCTCGGAAGTGGCGTAGAAGCGGCTGTTGGAGTTGAAGCCGGCGCCGTAGATGGCATCTGTCACCGAGGTGTCGCCCTGGCCCAGTTCTTCGCGCAGCTTGTGGGCACGGGTAGCCGAGGCATAGGCCTTTGGCGTCAGGCCCGTTTCGGCCTTGAACACACGGTGGAAGTGGAAGGCACTCAGGCCCAGTTGAGCGGCCAGTTCGTCAAGGGTTGGCGGTGTAGGCGCGCTGTCCATCAGGCGACAGGCCTTGGCCACCAGCGCTGCACGCTGTTCACGGGCGCGGGTCTGGTCGCGTGACGGGCGTTGGCTAGGCCGAAAGCCGGCCGCCTCGGCCTGCTGCGCATTGGCGAAGAACACCACGTTCTCGCGCTTGGGGCGGCGAGAGGACGCACTGGGCCGGCAGTACACGCCAGTAGTCCGCACGGCATAGACGAAGTGCCCGTCCGCGGCGGGATCGCGGGCCTGCACGGCAGCCCAGCGTTGTTCATCTGTGCCGAAGGAAGCGCTCGACGGCTTGAGCTGGTTCATGGCGCGATCTCGCTAAGGTCGAAGTGGAGCCAGTGTAGAAACCCCTGCCAGCGCAAGCACTCCGGTTCTTGCGCTTGAATTCACCTGGATTGCGGCACGCGCCACAGGTACCAGGCTGCGGTGGTGCGATAAGGGCTCCAGCGCTCACCGATCTCGCGCATCTGTCGCGGTGTCGGCGCTTTTTCCAGCCCTTTCAGCCGGCGGTAGCCCTCACGCACGCCAAGGTCATCGACCGGCAGGATATCCGTGCGCTCCAGGCTGTAGATCAGGAACATCTCCACCGTCCAGCGGCCCACCCCGCGCAACGAGACCAGGCGCTCGATGAGCTCGGCATCACTCATGGACCTCGCCTCAGCCAGCGTGGGCACCACGTCATCCAGACGCGCCTGGGCGATGGCGCGGATGGTCGCCAGTTTGTTCGCGGAGAAGCCGCAGGCCTTTTGCAGATCGGCGTCCGTGGCCAGCAATTGCTCGGGGGCCGGGAATGCCAGACCCGGATACAGCGCCAGAAAACGCGCCACGATCGCGTCGCCCGCCTTGACGTGCAGTTGCTGGTAGGCAATGGCGCGAATCAGCGCTTCGTAAGGTTCACGGGCCGGTTTCGTTTCATGGCGGCACGGGCCGATGGCGGCGATGTGGCGTGCCCATTCGTCGTCCAGGCTCTGCAAGAACGTCGCGGCATTTGCATAAGTCACGGCGGGCGCTCCAACAGCCAGCGTTAACAGTGTAGGCTGCAAGCGTATCTCTTTTTTTACCGAGCCCACCATGAATCGCCGCAAGAAAATCAATCAGCTGCTCAAAGCCCATGCCAAGAAGGCCAGTGCCAAGCTGGCGCCACGCAGCAAACCCAAGTACATCTGCAAAGCCGATCGCTTGAAAATGGCTGAGCAAGCCGCCCTCGAAGCGGATTCTGCCCCGCAAGCCTGATACCCAGCCGGGGAACTTCACCACGCACTTGCAGTCGATAGCCTCTTCCTTCAAACCAGAAATGTCCTGGATCGGTCGAGTGCTTACCTGATGACGAGCATGCGTAGTTTGCCGGCGCTTATCCTGTTGCTCTGCGCTGCCACGAGTTCATTGACCTTCGCCCGTGAACGGGCTGTGCAGGCACACAGCAACAACGCCTCGACCCAGTTGATCGAAATAGCCTCCGAGCAGTATGCAGAAGGCAAGCTTGACCAGGCCGCCGCAACGCTGGAACGGGCATTGCAGATTCAGCCGAGCAATCCGGCTACCTTGCATTATTTGGGCGTGCTGCGCCTGCAACAGGGGCAGTACGAGCAGGCGCAGGTGCTGGCCGCGCGCTCCAACTTGCGCGTGGGCCGCAACACCGCGTTGCGTAACCGCAACCTGCAGTTGATCGAGACGGCGCGCAATGCTCAGGAGTCGGGTCAGTTGTCCAAGGCAGTCAAGGTGGGTTTGCAGTAAACCCTGCAGGGCTCTGTGCTACGACTCGATTACGGCCAGTCTGTTTTGCCACGTACAGGCGCTCATCGGCACGTTTGAGAATCTCCGCGCTGGTGACCGTATCGGCATCCTTGCAGGCGACACCAATGGATATCGTCAAGGCGCCGACACCTGCCACCGGCGTATTGGCGATGCTTTGGCGTATGCGCTCGGCCACGTGCGTGGCGGTTTCCAGGCCGGTGTCCGGCAATAGCAGGAGGAACTCTTCGCCGCCGGCGCGGCAGGCGAGGTCGATGGCCCTGGAGGCGTTCTGGATCAGCTGCGCGATCTGTTGCAGGGCCCGGTCGCCGGCATCATGGCCGTGCACATCGTTGACCCGCTTGAAATGGTCGATATCCAGTGCCAGGGCCGCATACGGCTGGCCGCTCTGTTCGAAGTCGGCCAGCGCCACATCCATGGCCCGGCGATTGGCAAGGCCTGTCAACGGATCGCTCAGGGCCACCTGATGGAGGTGGCCCATCTGTTTGTGCAGCAGTTGCACACCTTTGAGCAGCGCCTCACGAATCGCCCCAGCCTCGGCGTACCAGCCGCGTACTGCTGCCAACTGTTTTGGCGTTTCCGCTGCCGAAAGGTCGGAGGCGATCCGGGCCAGTTGACGCAGCGGCCGGGTGATCAGGAAGGTGCTTGCCAGAATCAGCAGCAAGCCCAACACCCCCGCGGGCACGATCTTGAGCAGCATCTCGTGCATCAGCCGGCGTAGCGGTGCCAGTGCCTGGGCCTCGGGCTGCTGGGCCACCACCGCCCAACCGGCTTCGGGCACATAGGCATAGCCGGCAAGCATGGGGATGCCCTGGTAGTTGGGGGCGGCGAGCATGCCCGATTGCCCTTGCAGTGCCGTGTTCATTGTTGGGCTGTTGGTGACGACCTGGCCGATTTGCGCGTGGTCGGGGTGATACAGCAAGCGGTGGTCGCTGTCGGCGATGAAGGCATAAGTGCCGTCGTTGTACGCATGGTCGCTGATCAAACCGTGCATCACGCCGTGTTCCTGCAGATGGACCGACCCGCCCATCAATCCGAGAAACTGCCCGTCCGGGCCGAGTACGGGCCTTGAGATGAACACGATCAGTTGCCCTGTTGCGCTGGTGTAGGCATGGCTTACCAAGGGCTGAAGCAGTGTCAGTGCTTGCTTGACCTCGCTCGATATCAGCGTGCTACCGACCATGCCGGGTACTTCGGGGTTCATGGCCATCACCTTGCCCTGACGGTCGAGGATCATCACCACATCGAGCTCGGCGTCCTGGGCCTGCAAACGTATGACCTCGTCCTTGAGCACCGCCGGCTCGTCGAAGTGGCTGGCCACGCGCTGGCTGCTGAACTGCAGGCGATCCTGCGTCGAGCGCAGGAACTCGCCAATGCTCGAAGCGACCTTGGAGGCGTAGACCCGGTTCGATTCGAGGGTCGAACCGATCAGGGCATCCCGTTGCACGCTGTAGGCCACGATCAGGCAGATGGCGAGCGTGGCCAGCACTGCCAGTAGTACGAAGATCAGGGTCAGGCCACGCAGGCCGAGGATTAGGCGATTTGGCATGCTCATCGGGTGGGCAGTGAGTCCGTGCTTGCTGGTGCTCAAGGGTAGTCGATCCTGCCTGCTACCGCCGTGCCCCGCGACAGGCTCAGGTCGCGTATTGAGCGATCCCATTGCCGAACGACCAGTTCTCCTTGCGCACCTCGACCAGGTTGATGAAGACATCTTCCGGGCGCACCCCGGCCTCGCGGGCGAGCCCTTGGGCAATGGCTTGATACAGCGCCTTCTTCTTCTCCACGGTGCGCCCTTCGCTGAGGGTGATCTGGATGAACACCTGGCCGTCGGTGCGCTGGATGCCCAGGTACTGGGGATCGTTCACCAGACGGTCGGCGTCGTGCTCGGTCAGGACCTGGAAGTTGTCGTGTTCCGGGACATCGATGGTCTGGCGCAGGGCGGCGTAGACCACCTTGCCGAGGGTTTGCAGGTGAGTGGGGTCTGGGTGTCTTTTGATGTCGATGCGTACCAGTGGCATGTCGGGCTCCTTGAAGGGGGACCAGGCGAGACGCGGGGTTGGCGTTGCGTGGGTAACGATAGCTGGATGAAGCTGCACTGCCAGGATTGGGTGGACGGCCGGATTTGTGGGAGCGGGCTTGCCCCGCGAACACGGGCGCAGCCCGTGCCATGCAGCACGAGTGCCTGAGCCGGCCCCTTCGCGGGACAAGCCCGCTCCCACGGTCAATCAACCTGTTCTGCCACGCAGGCATGAATCACAAGCTTCAGCAGCGAACGGGCAGAACACCTCACCCGGTCGCGGATCGCCGCCTTTTCTGCCGGTACATGGCGCCATCGGCATGGCTGAGCAGGGTATCGGCATCTTCGCCGTCGGCCGGGTAGCAGGCGATGCCGATGCTGCAGGACGGTATTGGCATCTCGCCACCGTCATCCTCCAGGGGCTGCGCCATGGCGGCGAGAATCTGCGCGGTCTTCTCGGCAACGGCGCCGGGCGTGGGCAGGTCGGTGAGCAGCAGGGTGAACTCGTCACCGCCCATGCGCGCCACCGTGTCGTGCTCACCCATGCAGCCCTCCAGCCGCCTTGCCACCGAGCACAGCACGCGGTCGCCCATGGCATGGCCATGCTCATCGTTGATGGCCTTGAAGTCGTTGATATCGAGAAACAGCAGCGCCAGCGGGCGTTGCCGTTGCAGCGCAGCGGCCAGCCGTTGGTTGAACAGCGAGCGATTGCTCAGGCGGGTCAGCGGATCGTGATGGGCGAGAAAACGCAGTTCTTCCTCGGCCAGTGCCTGCGCCGTGACGTCGCGCGCCACGCCGATGCGCGCACCGAGCTCCTCGGACCAGCAGGCCGACCACAGGATGTGCACGATGCCGCCGTCCTTGCGCAGGTAACGGTTGCGAAAATCGAGATGGGGCAGGCCGTTCATCACCCGGATGATCGACGCCCGCGTCGCCTCCAGGTCGTCTGGGTGCATGTAGCGGGTGATCGGCGTGCCGGTCAGCTCGTCGGCGCGGTAGCCCAGCAGCGCTTCGCAGGCGTTGCTGACGAACACGATCGTGTTGTCCCGGTCGACCACGAATACCGTGTCCAGCATCAGGTGGATCAGCTTCGGGTAGAGGGCTTGCAGGTCAACGGCCATGGGCGGGGAGTCCGTTCGGCAGTGCTGGGTCGACGGCAGCATACACAGGGCCTGGCCAGGGCCACCAGCGGCTGACCGCAAATTTTGCAGGGGCCTTTGCCGGGGCTGTGCTGAGGTATCATGCCGGTCCTTGTTCCAGAGCCTGCCGTGCCTTTCATGACTGCCTTCTACCTGAAGTTCCTCATCACCCCCATGCTCATGCTGGCCATTTCCCTGGCGGCCAAACGCTGGGGCACCAAAATTGGCGGCCTGCTCTCCGGCCTGCCGGTTACCTCGGCCCTGGTCATCCTGTTCCTGAGCCTGGAGCAAGGCGCAGGGTTCGCCCTGCAGGCGGTGCCGGGTGCGTTGGCGGGGTTGGCTGCAGTCCAGATGACGTACTTGTTCTATTTTCTGGTGACCCGGCGAGTGTCGGCGTTCATCGGTTGCGTGGCCGCGTTGGCGGTGTACGCGGCGAGCGCGTGGCTGATGAGCCTTCTGGGTTGGCTGGCCGCGTCGGTCGCGGTGACCCTGCTGCTGCTCAGCTTGATCATCGTGGTCACTGCGCCGAAGGCGGACAGCGCCCCGGCCAAGGTGGTGCCGTTGCCACGCTGGGTCATCCCCATGCGCATGCTCACGGCCACCTTGCTGCTGGTGGCGATCACGGCCAGTGCCCAGTGGCTGGGGCCGGTGGCCAGTGGCATGTTGGCACCGATCCCGGTGATTGCCTGGCCGCTCGCCGTGTTCGCCCATGTTCAGGGCGGGCACCAGGAGCTGGGGGCGATCGTGCGTGGCAATGCCATTGGCGCGGTGGGTGTACTGGGCTTCTACCTGGCCGTGAAGGCCTCGATCGAACAGTGGGGCCCGCTGCCGTCCATTTCCGCGGCCGTGGTGCTGGCCGTGGTGGCCACCTTCCTGTTGGCGCGGTTGCTGGACAAACGCTGAAGGTTGCCCCGCCAGGCGCTGGCAGGGTGAGCCACGCGCCTGGCGCTCAGCGCCTCAGGCGAAGCTGGGTTGCAGCAGCGTGCTGCGCCGGCGGACCAGCAGCATCACGCAGGCGAACGAGGTGAACGCCAGCAGCGAGTAGAACACCGCCAGGGGCCACCATTGCCCTGCCGCCTGGCCGGCGATCAAGGTGCCCACCATCGGCGTGGTGCCGCCGATCAGCGCGCCGCAGGCCTGGTAAGCCAGGGAAATGCCCGAGTAGCGCTGGTACACCGGAAACACGTTGACGATGTACCCGGCGATCACCGCATAGAACGCCGAGGAGAACACCTTGGCCAGCGAGATGCCGAGGATGATCATCGTGCTCTGCCCGGTGGACACCAGGCTGAACATCGCATAGGGCACCAGGATACTGGCCCCGGACGTGATCAGCAGGAATCGGCCGGCCCCGACCTTGTCCGCCAGCCAGGCCGCGATGGGCTGGTTGATCAACTGGACGATGGCCACCACCGACAGGCATTCGAGGATCACCGAGCTCTTGATGCCCAGGTACTGGGTGGCGTAGGCAATCATGAAGGTGTTGGTGAAATAGGCCGAGGAAATGCCGATGGTGCAGGCGCCCATGACCAGCAGGATCAATGGCCAGGCATCGCGGACCACTGCCTTGACCGGCGATTGCACGGGCTTTTGTGCCTTGGCCATGTCTTCGAACTCAGGCGACTCGTGCACACCACGGCGAATCACGAAGGCCAGCAGCAGCAACAGCACGCTGCCCAGGAACGGCAGGCGCCAGCCCCACGCATACATGTCGGCTTCCGGCATTTCGGTGATGAAGCGGAACACCATCAGCGACAGCACCAGGCCGGCCGGGCTGCCCAGTTGGGCAAACGAGGCATAGAAGCTCTTCTTGCCTTCGGGCGCATGTTCACTGGCCAGCAGTACCGCGCCACCCCATTCGCCACCGACGGCGATGCCCTGCAGGATGCGCAGGGCCACCAGCAGCACCGGTGCCAGCAGGCCGACCTGCTCGAAGGAGGGCAGCAGGCCGATGCCGACCGTGGAGGCGCCCATCAGCAACAGGGTCAGGATCAGCGAGTACTTGCGCCCGAAGCGGTCGCCCAGGTGGCCGAAGATGATGCCGCCCAACGGCCGGGCGAGAAAGCCCACCGCCAGGGTGGCGAACGAGGACAACGTACCCACCAGCTGGCTGCTGCCGGGGAAGAACACATGGCTGAAGATCAGCGCCGATGCGGTGGCGTAGATGTAGAAGTCGAACCATTCGATCAGGGTGCCGAGAAACGAGCCTGCGGCGGCGCGGATCGGTTGCCGCGCCCGGGTGGGCGATGCGTGGGATGGGGTGGACATAGGGCTTCCTTTGACTGTTATTGGCATTGTTCAAAAGGCTTCAAGCCGGCGTTGTGTCTGCGTCTGTCGCGCCTTGCCAGCGTTGCGGGTCATCCAACCAGCGGGCGGTCCACATAAGGGCGATTGAGCGTCTCCAGCGCCTGGGCAAACGCCAGCAGCCGCTGCTCGTCCCGGTAACGGCCGACGATCTGCAACCCCACCGGCAGGCCTTGTTCGCTGAAGCCGCAAGGCAGCGAAAGGCACGGGTGACCGCTGAGGGTGATCAGCGAGCAGCTGTTCATCCAGTCGATGTAGGTGTCCATCGGTTGATCGCCGATCTGCCGGACGAAGGGCTGTTCCACCGGGAACGGCAAGACCTGGCTGACCGGGGCGACGAGGAAATCGTACCGTTCCAGCAGGGCCTGGGTATCGCGGAAAATGCGTGCCCGTACCGCTTCGGCGTCGATCACATCCTGCGCGTTGAACTGGCCGGCCTGTTCGATGTTCCACACCACGGTGTCCTTGAGCAGGGGGCGGTGGGTCTTGAGCAGGTGGCCGTAGCCGCTGGCGTAGGTCAGCGCGCGCAGCACCTGGAAGGCCCGGGCGCCGCCGCGAAAGTCCGGTTCGGCCAGCTCGACGTCGCAGCCAAGGTCGGCCAGGCGCCGCACACCGGCTTCGGTCACGGCACGCACCGCGGGCTCCACGGGCAGGCCGCCCAGGTCTGGGCTGTAGGCGATGCGCGCGCCGCTGAAGTCGCCTTGCAAGCGCGCATCTAGAGGCAGTGCTGCCGATTGCAACGACAACGGGTCACGACGGTCTTCGCCAGCGATCACGCTCAGCAGCAAGGCCACATCGGCCACGCAGCGGCCCATCGGGCCTGCCACCGTCAGCTGGCCGAAGCTGTTGCCATTGGGCCAGTTCGGGACGCGGCCGATGGAGGGGCGCAGGCCGACGATGTTGCAGAAGCTGGCCGGATTGCGCAGCGAGCCCCCCATGTCGCTGCCGTCGGCCAGGGCCACCATGCCCGTGGCCAGGGCCACCGCCGCGCCGCCGCTGCTGCCGCCACAGGTCAAGGTCGGGGCATAGGGGTTGCGGGTGGTGCCGAAGACCTCGTTGAAGGTCTGCGAGCCGGCACCGAATTCCGGCAGGTTGCTCTTGCCCAGCAAGATCGAGCCTGCCTCGGCCTGGCGGCTGACGATCAACGAGTCCTGGCTTGGCACATGCTCGGCGTACACCTGCGAACCCCAGGTGGTGCGCATGCCTGCGGTGAGGAACGAGTCCTTGTGTGCCACCGGCAAGCCATGCAGCGGGCCAAGCGACCCACCTTGCGCCTGATGGCGGTCAGCGGCAGCGGCCTTGGCCAGGGCACCTTCGGCGTCGACGGTGACCAGGGCATTGAGCACGGGGTTGCGCCGTTCGACTTGCGCCAGGCACGCCTCGGTCAGCTCCCGCGCCGACAAGTGTCCCGCGCGAATTTCGGCGGCCAGCTCCCAGGCGGGCCGTGTGGCCAGGTTGCTTGACGGTTGACCAGGCATTTGAATCTCCTTAAAGTATCGCTATGCAATACTAAATATCGTGTAGTGGTACTATGTATATGCCAGGTCGCTGTGAGCGGTCAAGATGGCCTATGCTTGGCGCCCCAGCAGGAGGCAAAGCGACGTGACCGAAAAAGACGCGCGACAGCAGCACCCACAGTTCATCGAGACCTTGGAAAAAGGCATCCGCGTGCTGGAAATTTTCCGCGATGGCCAGCCCTCGCTCGGTCTGACCGAGCTGGCCGAAGCCTGCGACATGACCAAGAGTGCGGCCCAGCGGTTCACCCATACCTGGTGCGAGCTGGGTTACCTGGCCAAGGACGAACGTTCACGGCGCTACAGCCTGACCCACAAGGCGCTGGAGCTGGGCTTTCTCTACCTCAACGCCTCGCCGCTGGTGAGCCGGGCATTGCCGGCGCTCAAATTGATTCGCGAGCGTTGCAACCTGACGGTCAACCTGTCTGTCCTCAGCGGCCATGACATCGTTTATGTCATGCGCATTCCCGGCCCCAACCAGACCCATGCCGAGATGTTGCCGGGGCGACGCATGCCGGCCTGGTGCACGTCGGCCGGCCGCGTGCTGCTGGCCGACTTGCCGCCTGCACGGGTGCGGGCGAGCCTGGCCGAGGTGGCGCCGGTGGCCTACACCGCGCACACCGAAACCGACCGCGAGGTCCTGTTCGAGCGGGTGCAGGAGGCCGGTCGCGACGGCTACGCACTGACCCGCGATCAAGTGCTGGTAGGGCAGGTGGGCATCGCCGCGCCCATCCGCAACGTGCACTTCCAGGTCGTGGCGGCCATCAACATCACGGCGCAGCTCAGTGCCTGGCCGGAGGAAAAGGTGGAACAGGAACTGGTGCCGCTGCTGATGGAAGTGAGCCAGGCGGTGAGCATCGGCTGAGCCGGTGTATCACTGTGTATCACGCCCCCCCGCATGATCGGTTCGCTTACAAATCGCGCTGCATCCTGATACGCCCCGGATACACCCCTGAGGCCAAATGAGTCAGCCCGAACGAACAGCCCGATGGCTGCGTTCCCTGGCTCTATCGCCCTAGCGGCATGACCGTACTCAGGAGAAGCACCATGTCCCGTATCCAACGTCCGAACAAAACCCGCCTTGGCCTGCTGAGCATCGCCTTGCTTGGCAGCATCAACCTCACGGCTTCGGCCTTCGCCGTCGAACCCCTGCCACAAGGCTACCAACTCGCCGCCGCAGAAAAGGCCGGCGAGGGCAAATGTGGCGAGGGCAAATGCGGTGCCGGCGGCGCCTCGGCCAAAGCCACCCAGGCCGAAGGCAAGTGTGGCGAAGGCAAGTGCGGTGACGCTTCGTTCGCACGTACCGACAGCGACCATGACGGCCGGGTGTCCCGTGCCGAGCTGTTGGCGAAAGCCCCCGGCGCCAATGCCGAATTCGACGCCATCGACGCCGACCACGACGGCTACCTGTCCGAGGGCGAGGTGTACCAGTTCCGCAAGGGCCAGTTCGACGCCAGCGGCAAGCCGTTCCCTGCCGACTTGTACGGCAAACTGAGCCAGGCCAAAAACTGACCCTCGCCCGCATCCTCCCCGGGTAGATGCCGGGGAGGGCACTTCGCGCCCAGGAGCCTGACCATGCACACACCTCCCTCCCTGCAGGGCGCCGGCCTTGGCCTGCGTCGGGCGCTGCTGCCCGAGCTGCTGGCCCTCGACAGCGGGGCCGTCGATTTTCTCGAATGCGCGCCGGACAACTGGATCGGCGTAGGTGGCGCCTATGGCCAGGGCCTTGCGCAACTGGCCGAGCGCTTTCCCCTGGCCTGTCACGGCCTGTCGCTCTCGCTGGGCGGCCCCACGCCGCTCGACCACGCCTTCCTGCGGCAGATTCGCGTGTTTCTCGACCGTTACCGGGTGCCGCTGTTCAGCGAGCACCTGAGCTACTGCGCCGATGAAGGCCATCTCTATGACCTGATCCCCATGCCCTTCACCGACGAAGCCGTGCGCCATACCGCCCGGCGTATCGGCGAGGTGCAGGACGCCCTGGGCCGGCGGATCGCCGTGGAAAACATCTCTTACTACGCCGCGCCTTACCAGGCGATGAGCGAGATCGACTTTCTCCAGGCCGTGTTGAGCGAAGCCGATTGCGACCTGTTGCTGGACGTCAACAACCTGGTGGTCAATGCCTGCAACCACGGCTACGACGCGTTGGATTTTCTCGCCCGAATACCCGCCGAGCGGGTGGCCTGCCTGCACGTGGCCGGGCACTACGACGAAGCGCCAGACCTGAAGATCGACACCCACGGTGCCAGCGTCCAGCCCGATGTCTGGGCCTTGCTGGCCAGCGCCTACCAATACCTGGGCCCGCGACCGACGCTGCTGGAGCGCGACTTCAACCTGCCGCCGCTGCCCGAGTTGCTGGGTGAAGTGCAGCACATTCGCAGCCTGCAAACCGCGTTACAGGCACGGGAGCCGCGTCATGGATGAGACCCTGCAAGCGCAGCAGTTGCGCATGAGCCGCCACATCCGCAACCCGCAGGCCAACCCACCGCCACCGGGGATCGAGGCGCGGCGCCTGGCGGTGTACCGGCGACTGTTCTTCGGCAACCTGCAGTCGATGCTGGCGGGGAGTTTTCCGGTGCTGCAGGCCAGCCTCGGGCCAGACCCATGGCGAGCGCTGATGGAAGACTTCTACGCCAACCATCACTGCCAGACGCCGCTGTTCACTCAACTGGCGGGTGAGCTGGTGGACTATCTGCACAACCGCGCGGATCTACCGGGGTGGGTGGCGGAACTGGCCCACTACGAATGGATCGAGACGGTGTTGCTGCTCAGCGACGAGGTTGATCCGGCGCACGATCCCGACGCTGACCTGCTCGAAGGTGTGCCCGTGCTGTCCAGGCTGGCCATGCCGTTGGCGTATGCCTGGCCGGTGAGCCAGATCGGGCCTGGGTGCATTCCAGAGCAGGCTCCGCAGGCGCCGACACTGCTGCTTGCGTATCGCGGCGCAGACCTGCAAGTACGTTTCTCACGCCTGGCGCCGCTGGCTCATGCGCTGCTGGTTTCGCTGCAACAGAAGCGGTGCAGTGGCCGTGAACATCTCGCTGCGCTGGCGCAGATGGCGGGCGTCGAACAAGCCCTGATCGAGCCGCAGGGGCTCGCGCTGTTGAATGCCTTCAGCGCCCAAGGGCTGGTGATTGCCCAGGCGGGTTTTGGGAATGGGCTCTATGGAGGTGACCACTGTGGGAGCGGGCTTGTCCCGCGAAAGGGCCGGCCCGGACAGTAGAGGTGTATGGCCAGGGCTTTGCCCTGGTTCGCGGGACAAGCCCGCTCCCACAGGAGCGGTCTTTCACAGGGGATCGATCTACCAGGGATCGATCAACCTTGAGCAAACTGCCGCAATTTCTCCCCATCCAGGCGATAGCGAATCCACTCATCCTGCGCCTCGGCCCCCAACGACTCGTAGAACCCGATCGCGGGCGCGTTCCAGTCCAGCACGCTCCACTCAAGCCGCCCGCAGCTGTTCTCAACCGCTTCGCGGGCGATATGGCGCAACAGCTCGCGTCCAGCACCGCCACCGCGTTGCTCTGGGGTGATGTACAAGTCTTCCAGGTAAATGCCATTGCGCCCCAGCCAGGTCGAATAGCTGTAGAAGTACACGGCAAAGCCAATCGCCTGCCCCTCGCGCTCGCAGATCAGGCTCTGCACCGTGCTGCCTTCATCGAACAAGCTACGCTCAATATCGGCAACACTGGCGATCACTTCATGGCGAGCGCGTTCGTAGTCGGCCAGTTCGGTGATGAACGCCAGAATCTGAGCGGCATCGGTACGTACCGCGGGGCGAATGTTCAGGCTCATGCTCATGTTCCTTGTGCTCAGAGGTGGCGGTACAGTCATGTGTATCTGCATAATTTAATGCAACTGTACCGGTCGCAGGGCAGGGCGACTCCGTTAGTGTGACAGCACATATAACGATACTGGAATGCCTGCCATGCTTGCCTCTGCCGATCTGCTCACAGCCTTCGTGCTGTTTGCCTTCGTGTCCTCGATCACCCCCGGGCCCAACAACACCATGCTGCTGGCGTCGGGCGTGAATTTCGGCGTGCGCCGCTCGATCCCGCATGCCCTGGGTATCAGCCTCGGCTTCATGGTCATGGTGCTGGCGGTCGGCCTGGGCCTGGGCGAGGTGTTCAAGGCCTGGCCGATGCTCTACACCGTGCTGCGCTACGTCGGCGCCGCCTACCTGCTGTACCTGGCCTGGAAGATCGCCACCTCCGGGCCGCTCAGCGCCGACTCGCCCAATGCACGCAAGCCGCTGAGCTTCTGGGGCGCGGCCGCCTTCCAGTGGGTTAACCCGAAAGCCTGGGTCATGGCCGTGGGCGCCATCACCACCTACACCCCGGCCCAGGGTTACGTGATGAACGTGATCGTCATCGCCGCGCTGTTCGCCCTGGTCAACCTGCCCAGCGTCGGCGTCTGGGTCATGTTCGGCAGTGCGCTGCGCAGGCTGCTGCAGAACCCGCGTTGGCTGATGCTGTTCAATGTCCTGATGGCCCTGTTGCTGGTGATTTCGCTTTATCCGCTGCTGTTTGTAGAATCGGCGTCTTGACAGACCGCCGAGTACAGTAATCCGATGCAATTGATTCCCTGGTCCCACGAATGCTCCGAAGGCTTCACCCTGCGTGGCTGGCGCTCGCCGGCCAGCGGCAAGCCGTTGCTGCATTTTCTGCACGGCAACGGCTTCTGCTGCCTGGCCTACCAGCCCCTGCTGATGAACCTGGCCGAGCATTTCGACCTGTGGCTGTGCGATGTCCAGGGTCATGGCGACAGCGACCACGGCGATGCGTTTCGTGGCTGGAACCGCACCGCTGCATTGGCGCTGGAAGCGTTCGAAAGCGGGCAGGGCGAGTACGGTGAAGTGCCGCGTTATGCGGCGGGGCACAGCTTCGGTGGCGTGCTCACCGGGCTGATCCTGGCCAGCGCGCCGGGCGTGTTCGAACGTGCCGTGCTGCTCGACCCGGTGCTGTTCAGCCGGCGCATGATCGGTGCCATGGGGATTGCTGCACGGCTGGGCCTGCACCGTCGCCATGCGTTGGCGCGCAAGGCCGCCAGCCGTCGCAGCCATTGGCCCGACCGCGAAGCGGCGCTGGCTTCGTTGCAGGGGCGAGGGATCTTCAAGGGCTGGAACGACGCGGCGTTGCGCGCTTACGTCGAACACGCGCTGGGCGATTGTGGCGAAGGCGTGGTGCTCAAGTGCCGGCCCAGCCGCGAGGTGGATATCTTCAGTTCGTTCCCGACGCGCATGTGGTCGCAGTTGGCGGCCATCCAGGCGCCGACCCTGGTGCTCTATGGCCAGCAGACCTACCCCTTCGTGCCGCACTCGGTGCAACGGCTGGCGCGCCTGAACCCACGGGTGACGGCCCGCGAGGTGGCCGGTGGGCACTGTTTCATGCAGGAAGACCCGACCATGGCGGCAGAACAGGTGGTCGATTTCCTGCAAAGCTGAGCAACTGTTCCACTGGTGGAACGATCAGTGCCATTTAGGCCGGCTACTGACTGATTGTGCGCACTGGTAAGGTGAACCCAGCCAAGAGAGGAGACTTCTCATGAAAAAGATCCTGGGTATCCACCACAGCCCGAATGCCCATTGGGTAGGCGACGGCTTCCCGGTGCGCAGCCTGTTCACCTACGACAACCTGGCCAGCCAGATCAGCCCGTTCCTGCTGTTGGACTACGCCGGCCCGCACGATTTCACGCCCACCCATGCCCGCCGCGGCGTCGGCCAGCACCCGCACCGCGGCTTCGAGACCGTGACCATCGTCTACCAGGGCGAACTGGAGCACCGTGACTCGACCGGCGCGGGTGGCCTGATCGGCCCCGGCGATGTGCAATGGATGACCGCCGCCAACGGCATCCTCCATGAAGAGTTTCATGCGCCGGCGTTCGCCCGCAGCGGCGGCACGCTGGAAATGGTGCAGTTGTGGGTCAACCTGCCGGCACGCGACAAGCGTGCGGCGGCGGGCTACCAGACGCTGCTGGCCGAGGACATTCCGGTCGTCTCGCTGGAGAGCAACGCAGGCACCCTGCGGGTCATCGCGGGCAGCTATGGCGGGCAGCCAGGGCCGGCGCGCACCTTCACCGCCATGGATGTCTGGGACATGCGCCTGACGGCCGGTGCCAGCGTGCAGCTGCCTGTTGCCGCAGGCCGCAATGCCGCGCTGGTGGTGCTGCGCGGCAAGCTGCGGGTCAACGGCGAACGCGACGCAGGCCCTGCGAGCCTGGTGCTGCTGGACCGGGCAGGCGAGGGGGTGGCGCTGGAGGTGCTGGAGGACGCTTGCGTGCTGCTGCTCAGTGGCGAGCCCATCGATGAGCCTATCGTCGGCTATGGCCCTTTCGTGATGAACAGTCAGGAAGAAATCGCCGAAGCGTTCGATGATTTCCATAGAGGGCGATTTGGGCAGATGGCATGATTGCCCGATGAACCCCTTGCTCGCTGTACGGCGTACCTCCAGGCATAACCAGCACACCCTGTGGCTGCGTTACCGTGCGCCGTACCATTGGCCTTCGACCCTGGCCTTTCTGGCCGCCCGCTGTATCCCTGGTATCGAAACCTTCAGCGAAGGCGTGTACCGGCGCACCCTGGTGGTCGCCGGACGGCATGCCTTGCTGGAGGCCAGGCCCATGCGGGGTCACCGTTTATATGTACGGCTGACCGGTGTTTCCAGTGCCGCTATACCGGCACTGATCGCGCGCATCCGCCGCGTGTTCGACCTGGACAGCAACCCTGCGCACATTGCCCAAGGCTTGGCGGCAGACCCGCTGATGGCCAGGTTGCTTGCCGCACGCCCCGGCCTGCGCGTGCCCAAGGGATGGGACGCTGGCGAACAAGCGATGCGTACCGTGCTGGGCCAGCAGATCAGCGTGGCGGGTGCCATGACCCTGGCCGGGCGCCTGGTGGCGCGCCACGGCCAGCCTCTGCGGCTGCAGGCCAGCGGCCTGACCCATGTTTTTCCCACGCTTGAGGTGATTGCCGCCGCGCCACTGGAAAACCTCGGCATGCCCCGTTCGCGCGCCATGACGCTCGGCAACATAGCCCGTGCCTTGTTGGAGCAACCTGACCTGTTGCACCCCGACCAGCCCCTTGAAACCGTGCTGACCAACCTCTGCCGTCTCAAAGGCATCGGCCCCTGGAGTGCCCACTACCTGGCCCTGCGCCAGATCGGCGCGCACGACGCATTGCCTTTGGGGGATGTGGCCCTGGTCAAGGCGCTGCGTCTGCAGGAGGGGGCCGACGCGCACCTGGGCGAACGTGCCCTGGCCTGGCGACCTTGGCGGGCCTATGCCGCACAGCACTTGTGGGCTTCGCTGGCCGACTTCAGCCCGACTGCCGCCAGCTCACCTCGCTGATGCCGAAGCGCTCGGCCAATGGCTTGCTCACCTTGCGGACTTTCTCGTGGCTATAGCGACCGATACGGCCCAGGCCGGCATCACAGCTGGCCCAGTGCCAGGCTTCGGCGTTGTCCATACGGTCGGCACGGATGATGAATGACTTGGGCTTGCCATGCAGCTGATAGTCGATCACGTAGAGTTTGGCGTCGATCATCGGGTATTCGAAGTCCTGCGCAACGGTGGAAGGTCAGGTGCGATAAGTGCTCCGGCTTGAAAAGTGGGAGCCTCGAAACGCTGGAAAAGTTTGATCCGGACAGCCCAACGCACGACAGATGGCGCATTGCCGACCGTCTGTCTGCAAGTGCCATCATTCGATCGAACGGTCATGGCCAGCCAGGGTTCTTCCACTAAGGTGCTAGATGATCTCCTGCACTACGATTGCCCCGGCGCATGGACGGCCGCTTGGGCATGCGCATTATCAATTGGCACCCTGCCTGCCAAGGGCGTAACCACATACAACAGGCCATCCAGTACAGAGAGGGTCGTACCATGTCGTTGATAGGAGTTTCGAT
>Ga0160441_100206_pt1 | contig 59916 bp, 53 predicted proteins | sample HID1971K_E1MG_FD_108260 | JGI IMG/M metagenome (GOLD analysis project Ga0160441, IMG submission 108260) | Enriched millipede-associated microbial communities from UW Madison campus, WI, USA - HID1971K_E1 MG | ecosystem: Host-associated > Arthropoda: Insects > Digestive system > Unclassified ... | reverse complement strand
CTAGCACGTTCACGTTACAGCTACTGCCAGAAGCAGGTTCAGAATCAGAAACTGGAAAATTAAACCAACCAACCTACAGTAATACGCTACCAGTACACACTAAAGTATCCGTTACACTTAATATGTTGACGATGGATTGTGGAACGATTCAATTCATGATGACGCCTGATGAGCACGGTATTTACCATGGCGAAGGAATTCCTGTTATGCCTGGACTTTGGGTCGCTACAGCAACAGTTACATATGATGATCAACCCCAAAACGAAGCGATACATTTAGCTTTCACATTCGATGTAAAGTAGTCTGTACTTTCCATGATTATTAGCTTTCATAATCGATACCTAGTAATCCTTGTGTTCAGAGGTTGAAGCACAAATAGTAGTTATCGCGCGTATATTCTCTTATACTCGGAGTAGGCACTGAGATGAATCTCTTTAGCCCGCTTCTGAGTTATTTCTTTAAGTTCGGGAATATTGTCTGCTTCAATATAATCAGCAAGTAAATCAATGACATTATCCAATAGTTTTGCTCTGAAATAGTATTCTAACCTTTCGAATAGCTCCACACCTGCCAATGTTAAAACTCGTTCGCTCCAATATGGCCACTCTTGTTTATTATATTTCGTCCATAAGAATACGGAGTAATCCATTGCCGCATCGCCACATACCGTTAAGTCATCCCAATCGATAATCCAAAACTCATTATTGTTATCTATTAATACATTCTCCCAATTAATATCGTTATGAACAATATCTGTCGCTTTCTTCTGAAATGAAGGTGTAGAACGTACCAATTGTTCTAATGCTTCTACTTCAGACTCAAACCAAGTAATTGAATCTGATGTTACAAAATCAAGCAAATGCTGCTGGGATCTAATGATGTCTAGATCTTCTAGGAATCGACTGATATATTCCTGCGCAAATGCATCAGCATAAGAGTATTCGTGCTTATCGGTTCGAATCATCTGTTGGATCTCTTGATCACTATGTAGATGATGAAGCGAGTGTAATACATTTTCTATAATTGGATTCACATTAGTTAATGTGCTTAATGATTTCCCTTCAATATAATGAAAAACTAAACCAAAAGTGTAGCCCTCTATTATTTCTTCAGTGATTACTTCTATTAATTTTGGAACGTTATAATGAGCAGACAGATGTTCACTTATTGTTGCCCACTGCTTGAGTCTGTGTGCTTTTTCAGTACGTGCTAGTTTAATATGTAAAGTTGTTTCGCCATCAGATACACGGTAAGACTGATTAACAAAACCGCCTGGATTGTAAATATAACGAACATCTAACTTCGAATCATCTAATCCTAATGAATCAGCGTTTCTTACGACCCATTTCTTGATCCGCTTCTCATTGTGATGCAGTTCCATTTTAATTCCTCCCTTTATCCAAATAGGTCTACTTACACTTCAAGTCAATGAATAGAATAACACTCTGTTCATCATAGATTCAAATTAATTCAGCACAGAAAAATATACCTCCAAACATACGAAGCGAAAAGCTAATCGTATATTTGGAGGTATCTTCAATTTACGTTCTCTATCTAATCTATCGCGCTTGTAGTTAATATTAACTGATCTGCATATTGGTAATTACTTATACGTCGGTAACCAGCTGCCATGTGCTTCAATTAACTCATCGCACAGTGAAATTATATTATCCATCGACAATTCAGCAGATGTATGAGGATCAAGTAGCGCTGCGTGATAGATATGCTCCTTCTTACCGGTGATTGCTGCTTCGATCGTTAATAGTTGAGTGTTAATATTTGTACGATTTAATGCAGCTAGCTGAGGAGGAAGATCGCCAATGTATGTTGGTTGTACACCATTCGCATCTACTAGACATGGTACTTCTACACATGCTTCTCTCGGTAAATTCGTAATAAGTCCTGTATTCATGACGTTACCGCCAATTTTTATAGGAATATTTGTTTCGATTGCTTCCATAATATAAGAACCATATTCATGTGTACGAGAATGTTCAAGACGAGCTTTGTTCATAATCTCATCCCGTTTCTGTTTCCATTCATTGATCTGATTGACACAACGACGAGGATATTCATCTAGTGGAATATTGAATCGCTCAATTAGCTCAGGATATTGAGACTTAATGAAGTAAGGATGATATTCAGCATTATGTTCACTTGACTCCGTAATATAATAACCGAACTTGTCCATCAGTTCGTAACGTACCATATCATGATGTTTCTCTTCCTGTTTCAAACGAGCAAGTCGCTTAATTTCCGGATATATATCTTGACCATCCTTCGTTATTTCAAGCAACCATGCCATATGATTAATCCCTGCTATTTTGGATTTGATGCCACTATTGTCGACTTCCAAATGTTTCAACAAATCTTGAACACATACTTGCACACTGTGACAAAGTCCGACTGTATTCACTCCACCATGCTTATTCATCACATTTGTTAGTACCGCCATCGGATTACTATAGTTCAAGAACAATGCATCTGGACAAACTTCATTAATATCTCTAGCAAAATCCATCATTACTGGAATTGTGCGAAGATTTCTGAACAGTCCACCTATGCCAACGGTATCTGCAATCGTTTGACGAAGACCATACTTTTTTGGAATTTCAAAGTCAGTAGTCGTACATGGATCGTAACCACCAACTTGAATCGCATTAACGATATAAGTTGCGCCTTTCAAAGCTTCTTTACGATTATGATATGCTACAATGCGACATGAACTACCGACAGCTTCACATACATTTTTCAATATAATTTCGGATTCTTTCAAACGAGTCGGATCAATATCAAATAACGCCAATTCAAATCCTTGTAATGAAGGGGTTAACATTACATCACCTAGTACATTTTTTGCAAAAACTGTACTTCCTGCACCTAGAAAAGTAATTTTAGACATCAATAATTCCCTACCTTTCAAATTCAATAATAGCTGTTATAATAAGCATTTCTCCTTTATAATATATCTATTATTTACAATATCGGATATAGATTTTTCGAATCGTTATATGGACATTTGTAGTTTTCTTGCACTTTACATTTAGTTAGTTAGCGTCGTACTAATTTACAGAAATATCAATAACATTATGGAGGTCTTATCCATGAGTGAGACGGTACAATCATTGAGTATCCATACGAGTTTCGACCCTCAATTTGACGATATATTATTTGCTGGACAAGCTCAAACGAATGCGTTACACAATATGGGGCCATTAATTCATCCTTATTATATTGTGCATTATGTCATAGCTGGTAAAGGTGAGATGAAAGTTGGTGGAAGGACGTACTCTCTAGCTAACGGGGATAGTTTTTTCATTTTTCCAGGAGAATCAGTACAGTATACCTCTAATAAGCATGAACCATGGCAATATTGTTGGATTGGATTCAAAGGTAATCGTTTCAAACATATTTTGCAGCGTAGTAATATCTCTACTAAACATCCTATCGTTCAATCTTTATCGACTGACGATATTTATCCGTTCTTCGAAAATATAATTACTTTACTCTCTTCTAATGAACTACATTCTTCGCTAGAAGCGAGTGGTCATCTACAATTGCTACTTGCAAAGTATTGTCAAGCTAAGGAACCTTTGCAACCTCAACTGTTCAATCATAAAGCAACCTCAGAGCGTCAAATTGAGGAAGCTATCGCTTATATCGATTATCACTATCCGCAACCAATTACGATTGAAGAATTAGCACAGCGAGTTGGCTATCATCGTAGTCACCTATGCAAATTATTTAAGCAGACGACGGGGATTTCACCTTTAGCTTACCTTATTAAAGTAAGACTTGAGCAAGCTCAATTGTTACTTGCTCAACATATCCCAGTTAATCAGGTAGCTCAAGCAGTAGGTTTTAACGATGCCCTCTATTTCTCAAAGCTTTTCAAGCGACACAACGGCGTTTCCCCTACTGAATATGAGAAGAAATATGGGCATTAAACATTTCCCAAAAAAATAATTGATTATTTTTTTATATCATAATAGTATTCGAAATGTAGTAACAATTTACAGTATAAGGAGAATGAGAAAATGAATAATACCGTTGAAACTCTGCCACAATATCGAATTGCATATGTGCGACAAGTAGGTCCATATGGCCCTGCTAACATTCAAGCGATGGAGCAGTTAAAGAAATGGGCTAAGGAAAAAAATCTATACACATCGGGAATAATATTTGGAATTTCGCAAGATAATCCAGAAACGACTCTTCCTGAAAATTGTAGATATGATGCTAGTATTGTAATCTCAGAGGATGTTCAACTTGACGATACCATTTGTGAAGGGGAGCTTTCAGGAGGGAAATATTTTATTTGCAAAGTTAAACATACGGCAGAAGATATTCAAAAAGCTTGGGCTGAAATCTTTCCAGCCCTGCATAACAGCGGCTATCAAATTGATAATAGACCAATATTAGAACGATACATGAGTGATATGACTGAAGATGATTATTGTGATATATGTGTACCTGTTAAATAGTTAGTGTTTGGCAGTTAATATTAAATGTTTTTGAGCTTGATCGGAATAAAGGTCTCCATTTGCGCCCAACCTTGTGCCTTAATAACTTCTGCTGGTGTAATAATGTGTCCCATTGCATAATGATTGAACCTTGCATCAAGTTCAAAAACATCACTATTTTCAATGAATGTTAGGGCCTCACCATATAATCTACCATTTGTTTCTTCATCGCCGTCCCTGTATGTATACGTTAAATAATAGCCACCTTCAAACTCAACGACTTCATTGCCACCATTATCCATACCATCACTTAACGCCCACCACCATACCATGCCTTGATTTTCTTCATCGAAGAATAAAAAATCCCTTGGCATAAAGCTATCTCTAGCAGATGGAATAATCGATGAAAAGTAGTTATTAAACTTGCCTAATACACCACTTTCTGAAAAATCAAATTCCTTATCAATCCCAGATGAAGCTGCATGAAACGCTGGCAACGCAATGACTCTAAACTCCATAATAATATCCTCCTTGGGCATTGTAAATTAACATGACATAATGCGAACGACTAAAGATTTAATTCTACACCAAAAAAACTCATTAAATACACAAAAAATAACTGAAAATAAAAAAAGAGAAATTCAGATGAAAATGATAAGATTGCCACTATTATCATTACGATTAACACAAGAAAAATGAGTTTCCATCCACGCATGTCGATTCTTTTCAGTAGCCATTTATTCACAAAGAACACTACAAGTAAATAGATGACTAACGTAACAATCCCTTGAATTTTAGTCGATAACGTAGGTGGATCCCAGAAACCAAACATACCGAACAAGAACGTGAAAAAGACGTAAGGAATTGCAAGTACACATATCGTATTCAATATTACGAAAAGAATGCGCCATAAAATATTGTCTTCCACCATATCACCACCATTGGTTAATAAATACTGAATGACTAAGCTATTTCCTTGTCCTGTCCATCTCGTCAATTAATTGATGAGCGATTAATGCTATATTTCCATTGTAATTTGAAATGTAATATTATTCCACATTTTTCAGAACTGTCGCAACTTTACAATGTTTAGAAGCGTCTTGTGATGAAGAGTAGAAAATGAGGTACTACTATAATAAGAACAAATCTTACAACTCTAGGAGGATGAAGATGAAAAAATCGTTAGCATTATTATTTACTTCATTGTTATTACTTGTGGCTTGTTCTAATTCAACCCCAGACAGTATGCAAAGTTGGGCCTATTATCTTGTGACTTGGAATGATGCTGTCTATCAGATGACCGATGAAGTTGTTACTGAGGTTGAGAGTGAAATTGGAAAAATAAAAAAACACTCTACGAATGAGAGTGATGATTTACCTAATCTTTTCTCCAATTATTATAAAAAAGGGACAAAACTATTTAAGATAAAGGATGTCGAAACTAGCGATTCAATTGCCGTCCTGGATAATGGTATTTACTATAAAGCAAATAAAACCATAAGCTTAAAATAAGATTTGAATTGAATGAAAACAGCAGCCGATTATGGTTGCTGTTTTCCTCATTCACCTAATCTAGCAACATCGATTGGTAATATAATTGTAATCGTAGTACCTGAATCAAGTTCGCTAAAAACTTCAATTTTCCCATGATGTAATTCTATAATTTCCTTCACTATAGAAAGTCCTAGACCAGTGCCATCCTTAGAACGAGAAGTATCAACTCGGTAAAACCGTTCAAATATATGTTCTATTTCATTTTTGGCGATGCCAATACCACTATCCATAAATTGAATGATAATCTCATCATGTTCTGTTTTAGCTATAATATTAATTTCGCCAGCATTTTGATTGTATTTAATGGCATTCGTCAATATGTTTTCCCATACTTGTTCAAGTAAATCTACATCTCCATATAATGAGATGGGCTCTAACTCATAGGAAAGTTCAATTTGTTGCTCCTCCATACGCCATCTATATTTGTGGATGACTGTTTTTAATTGTTTATCGAGTTCAACTTGCTGATTTTTCAATGGTCTAGCTGCATGATCTAATGAAGTTAATAGCAATAGTTGCCTCGTTAGATTCGATAATCGTTTCGCCTCTTGATCAATGACGTGCAAATAGGTTTGTTGTTCTTCTCTTGTTAGATCTTCATTTTTCAATAAGTCGGCATAACCTTGAATATTAAGTAATGGAGATTGGAAATCATGAGATACATTACTTACAAATCTTTTACGTGCCTCATCATTTTTCTCGAGCCGAAGAACCATTTGCTTAAAATTTTCAGCTAATTGGCCTAACTCATCACTTCTTACAATATCGATTTCCACTTTATAATTTTCTTCCATTACATGTTTTGTCGCGTTACTTAATTTCCTTATTGGATTCACTAATTGACGTGCTAACCAAAGCATAGAGAGTAACACAATAATTGACATCGCTACTAAAAAACCCGCTATTAACGAATGCATATCAGAAAAAAGCATCTGATTATTGGGACGTATAAATAGTGCATAACGCTCACCATTATGTTCAAAAGGTACTCCTATCGTGTTCTCAATTTCATTCGCATAATGATTAAAAATTAAGAACTTCCCATGATAGTCCCTCATGCCGTGATACACTTCTCCAGTATAGATAAGCTCTCGTATCGATTGACTTATGTCTTTAGAATTAAATCGTTCACCAAAAGAGAATGTATTCCCGTTTTCCCCGCTCACGTATACTTGATAGCCTAGATTTGCAACAGACTGCAAATAAATCTCAATGCCACTTCCATGTGTATGTTCGAGTATTTCAGTGACCTGTGTCGCTATCGCTACATAATGAGCATCATTCTTCTCTTTAATAAGTAAATTGTAAACCAAGCTAACAATAAATAGACCAACAGTTACACTAATGACGACAATAAAAAGGGTTGCCACTGTAAATTGACGATACAATGTTCTCATGGTGTTTTCACTTCAATCTTATAACCTAATCCACGAATGGTTACAATCTCAATAGTAGCTAACGCTTTTTCTAACCGTTGTCTTACTCTTGTAATATGAGTGTTCAATGTATGATCATCTCCTTCATAATCGTAACCCCATACTTTTTCCATGATTTGCGATCTCGTAAACACTTGTTCAGGTTTTGAAGCTAATAAACATAGTATTTCAAATTCTTTTAACGGAAAAATAAATGTCTGTTTTCCAATCATTACTTCGTATGTTAATCGATTGATCTTCAAATTTCCGATTTCTATATTCACTTTTACAGATTTATCAATTCGTCTAATAATAACAGCTACACGATATAATAGCTCTTTCGGTTCAAATGGTTTTACAACATAATCATCCGATCCAGCTAAAAAACCTTGTTCCTTATCCTCTAAAGTACCTTTCGCTGTAAGCAATAATACAGGAATCTCATATTGTTCAACTAACACTTTAGTTAACGTCAATCCATTCATTTCAGGCATCATGACATCAACAATCGCTAAGTCTGGCCAACGATGTTTAATTACTTCTAACGCTTCTATTCCATTACCTGCTAGTAACACCTGATATCCCGCTCGTTGCAAATGAATACTGATGAGCTTTTGTATGTGGGTATCATCATCTACGATTAAAATATTCATTCACTTGCCTCCGTTAATTACTACTTATACAAAAGGGTTGTCTGTAAGATAACCTTACGAAACAACCCTCAAATGTAGTTTAACTTTATTTTTTGTCCTTTTCAAATAGTAAGATCAATGATGGTAATAACATCCCACGGACTAGGAACGTATCAATAATAATACCAATAGATACAATGAAACCGAATACGAAGAGATCAGCAATTGGCATCGTGGTTAACGCAGCAAATGTAGCAGCTAAAATTATACCAGCAGATGAAATGACACCGCCTGTATTACGAATCGCAATTTCAAGTGCTTGCTTTACAGTACTACGTTTACGTTCTTCAATAAATCGTGAAACTAAAATGATATTATAATCTATACCAAGTGCTACTAAAAATACAAATGCATATACAGGAACGCGAGTACTTAACGCCTCATAACCGAATAATACATCTACTAAGAAGATACCCAAGCCTAATGCAGATAGGTAAGAAAGTAATATCGTCGCCATCATGTATATTGGCATTTTCCATGAACGGGTTAACACTAACAATAACACTAGAATGAGTAATGTTTCTAATACTACAATTTTATAAATGTCACTAGTGTTAATGTCTCGCTCATCTACTAGCTTTGCAGTCGTCCCAGCATAATGTAATTCCCCTTTTATCCCTACAGTTTCTAAAAACTCTTCTGCATGATTACGCATGTCATCCAAAATGTCTATAGCTTCAACAGAATATGGATTAATCGAAAATGCTAAACTGTATTTTAATAACGTTTTTTCATCATTTGTTGCGGATAAGCGCACAGAAGCTACTTTGTCTTGTTCACTCATTGCCTTTGTTAGATTAGCTATTTCATTATCTGAAAGTGATTGATTACTTTCCAATAATATCGATGTAGGTGCAAGCTCTCCTTTATCGAATTTCGTTTCAACAATTTCATAGCCAACACGAGATGGTAAATCTTCTGGGAATGATTTTACTGTATCAAATTCAAATTTAAGATTAAACATGTTCAATGCTGTGACAACCATAATGATTAATACAGATCCACCAGTAATAAATGGTTTAGTTACAACAAATTTTGCAATGGGTCCCCAAATTCCGTGCTTCACTTCTTTATGCTGACCATGTTTCGGTACTTTTGGCCAGAATGCTTTTCGACCAAACAAAGTAAATAATGCAGGAACTAACGTAATGGACGCAAGCATAATAATGAATACCGCTGTGCCAAATACTGGTGCAAAGTTCTGATAATCACGGAAATCTGCAAAAAATAATATTAACATTGCCGCAAGTACAGTTCCACCAGCGAAAAACACAGGTTCTCCTGTTGCACGCATCGCATGCTTCATTGCTTCATATTTACTCTCATAATGATTAAGTTCCTCACGGAAACGAGAGAATACGAATAATGAATAATCTATCACAGCAGCAAATAATAAAATACTCATAATTGATGTGGTTGAATTATTAATTTCAAGTCCGCCTGCGCCCATTAATGCTATCGTTTGATTTGCTACTTGATACACAATAACTGTAGCAAGTAATGGGATAAATGCAAGTAGAGGTGATCGATAAATAACAATAAGTAAAATTAAAATAATGACGATTGTAATTAGCAACAGATTAAAATCAGCCTGTTCAAATAGCTTTACCGTATCACCGGCTATACCCGCAGGACCAGTAATATAAAATTTTGTATCTCCTAAGCTTGTTGCTACTTCATTACCAATTTCAAATGCTTGATCGTTAATTTCTGCATAATCGGCATTCCCTAAACCTGCAACTAAATTCATCGGAACAATCAATGTGGATTGATCCTCTGATGCAAATGCTGATAAAGCCGTTTCTGGAAGTGCACTAATATCTACAATCGTATCAATACCTTCAATATTTTCATCCATGATTCGTTGCAATATTTGCTTTACATTTTCTATATTGATGTTCTCATTCTCGTTATGAAAAACAAGTATTCCTGGAGTTCCCTGATCATTCGGAAAATGTTCCTCTAACTTTTGACTTGCTATCATTGAAGCAGCTTCATCAGGTAGTGATTGAAAATTGGATACTTTATAATCACTTAGTTGTGGTCCTGCACTTAGTCCGATCATTAGTACAAGCCAGACAACAATTGTAATCCACATACCGCGCTTGGTAGATACCCAATCGGTTATGGGTTGTAAAAACTTTTTCATGTAGTATTTGCCTCCTCAATTTTTCATTCACCCCCCATTATGTGTTGCTAATCTAAACTCTATCTAAACTTTTCTTTATTTATTTTTTGGGATAAGCATAGCTGTGGACAATTCATGTCATTACTCATAAAGTGCTTGAAGATTAATAACCTACTGAGTACACTCTATATTGAAAGGGAGGTTCATTATGGAAAAATTATGGAGTATTCGCTTAATTCGCTTTGCTGCTATCTTTGGTATTATCGGCACATTTATTGGCTCACAAATGGCTGGAGAAATGGACTATACGTTGCGCCCGATTCATGCGCACATCTTGTTAGTCGGTTGGTTATCCGTATTTGCATGGGGGATTTTCTATCAAGTATTTACTGTGAAGCATAAGTGGATGGTTACTGCACAAAGCATTACTGCAATGACAGGTGCTTTTGGATTAACATTCGGCATGTGGATGTACAACTTAAATCCATTTAACTTAAATGATACTTTGGTAATGATTTTATTCATTGTCGGAGGTTCGCTTCTTCTACTAGCATTCTTTCTTTTTGCTGTTATTACATTCTTCATAGAGAGACAGAAGATATAGCGCAAATATAATCGAAGCAATGTACAACATCTTGTGATATTAACCCATTACAAGTGGACTCACGAAACCCCCTCGTATGTGAACATGTGAGAGGTATTCAACGTTGATAACAACAAAAATAGGACAATTATGGTAGCAATTGACCATAATTGTCCTATTCTACGATAGCTACCACAACCAATGATGAACAGACGGAATAATCCCACCTGCCGCCAGCCCTCGCATAATAGAGATAATTCCAATAATGACCGCAGTCCAAGTTCCTAGTTCACGCATCACTTTGCGCCATTTCTTACTAGCAACAATGGAGATCGAAGCCGCTAATAGAAGTGCTGGAAATGTACCTAGGGCAAACAATAGCATCGTAAGTCCCCCAGTATACCAATGTCCAGTCGCAGCAGCTTCAATCCCCATGGCATACGTAAGACCACATGGCAAAAAACCAAATGCAACGCCTGTCGCGAGTACATACCACTGTTGACCTCCACGCCAATATTTAACACCATTAAATAATTTCTTATGTAAATTCGCTGATAACTTACTCATTCCTGGAATTTGAAATTTACGCCATACCCACAATATTAGAAAACAACCGCCAACAATCGATGCGATCCCTTTCATCCCTGCTAATTGTCCCGCTACTTCAACAAATGAACCAACTGCACCAAGTATAATTCCGAATAAAGTATAGGAAAATGCTCGACCAGCATGATAGAGAAGTGTTGTCTTCGTAGCTGATAGTGGCGATTGCAGCGTAACTGCTGTAACGATCCCTCCGCACATACCAATGCAATGTGCGGCACTAAGTAGACCAGTCATTAAGACTAAGATCATGCTGCTCATGGTCATCATCCTGATTCCACCGTTCTCTCGGCACGATTCAGTCGAACATGCAATGAAAGAGCATTGAACACAACGCAAACTGAACTTAGAGCCATCGCAATACCCGCCATCCACGGCTGCAGAAACCCTAAAGCTGCAAAGGGAAGCATAACGCTATTATAGATTAAAGCAAATCCAAGATTCTGCTTAATATTGCGTACCGTCATTCGGCTCATCTCGATGGAGATTGGGATACTCGTTAGCTGTGAATATAATAATGTCATATGTCCTGCATGAAGTGCTGCTTCTGTACTATTACTCATCGCGATACCGATATGCGCGCTTGCTAACGCTGGTGCATCATTCCATCCATCGCCAACCATAGCAATCGTCGAACCATTCGCTTGAAGTTTTTGTAACAATTCTAGCTTTTGCTCTGGTAATAGCTTTGCATTAACTTCTGATATTCCGACTTCTCTAGCAATGCGATATGCTGGCGCAGGATGATCTCCAGTTGCCATTATGGCATGCACACCAAGTTTTTGCAGAAGTGAGATACTTTTCTTTGCTGAACGCTTTAGTCCATCAGATAAACCAATCAAGCCGACACAACGTTCATTCTGAATACAGTAAATTAGTGTTTCTCCAAGCATCAATCGCTCAGCCGCTATCTCAACGACATGGGCAGGAAGCTTAATATGATGTTGTTCTAATAAACGCTCATTACCAACAATAAATTGATGATTAGCAATATATCCCGTTACACCTCTACCTGGATACGATGTTACTCGCTCAACTTCAGGAACGAAACTAGCACGAGCATCTTGTGACCGCAATTCCATTTGAATGGCATGGGCAATTGGATGTTCTTCCTTCTTCTCTAATGCCCCTACGTAAGTTAAGAGCTGACTCCTCGAGATATTGAAGCTTTTCAAATAACTAATACTTAGCTTTCCTTCTGTTAATGTGCCGGTCTTATCAAATATTACGGCGTCAACATCAGCTAGTCGCTCAAGTACGCTAGCATCTTTCACAATTAATCCATGTTTAACAAGTCTACTACTCGTAATCGATAATGAGATTGGTGCGGCTAGCCCTAATGCACAAGGACATGCGACAAGCAATACAGCAAGCGCACTAAATACCCCTTCACTCAGTGTACCTGCCTCACCCCAAATGATCCAGCAAATCACTGTACTTACTGCTAATAGTAGAATTGCCGGTACAAACCAACGTATCACTTTATCAACTTGACGTTGAATGCTCGTCTTCGAACGTTGCCCTTGCTTTACAAGCTCTCGGATACGATTCAACATCGTTTGATGCCCAGTTGCAGTAGTCAATAATACGAGCGTACCTTGCGCTTGAAAAGTACCTGCCCATACGCGATCTCCTGCACCTTTACTAATGAGACCTTGTTCACCGGTTAGCAAAGCTTCTTCTACATAAGCTTCGCCACGTTGAACAAAACCATCTACAGGAATGTATTGTTGCTCATGAACATGAACAATATCATCTACTTTTACAAATTCAGTGCGAATAGACTGTAGCTGACCATTGCGCTCGACTAGCGTCTCATTAACTTCTAATTTTGCAAAAGCATCATGTTCTTGCTGTAACTTAAGTGAAGCATTCAATTCGATGTATTTCCCTAATAAAACGGCTGTAATGACGACAGCGGAGCTTTCAAAGTACAGTGCGGCAGTTTCATAACTTGCATATTGCCATATTCCATCAAGCCCATTGCGCAATACTTCGTAATGACTATACAAATATGCCGATGTCGTACCTATGACAACAAGAACATCCATATTGGCGAGTTTTTCTCTTATGGCATGGTAAGCACTAATATAGAATGGGACACCGATAATAAATTGGACGATCGTCGCCAGAATTAGTTGTAACCAAGGGGCGAATACCCATTGTGGAACTACGCTCATCAAACCATGCAATGGAGCGAAATGTTGAATCATCGAACATATTAACGGCAAAGTAAAAACGCCTGCCCACAATAATCTTCGCTGTAGCAAACGTTTCTCTTGTTTCATATCTTCGATGGTGGATTGATGAACATGTGCTAGAAATCCAAGCTGCTCTATTAATTGCATCACCTGCTTGGCATCGATTTCTCTGTTAGAAGATTGAATCCATGCCGTCCTAAGTGGATAACTAACAGCTACTTCTTCAACACCTGGCATACGAGTCAGCTTACGTTCAATCCGAGTTGCACAAGCAGAGCAACTCATTCCCTGAACGGATAAGACGATTTCCTCTGAATATTCACGGTCAAGCTTCTGCTCCATAAATGCGCCTCCGATCGGCAAGTAATAACACCATCATCTTAAGCATGTTCAAAAAGGAGGAGTTCACTTCATATTCGTTGTAGAATATGATACGAAGACAATCATCGTTAGCAAAGCTACTGTTTGAACTACATCTTCCAATCGAGGTTCAAAACATTCGCTTGTCAGCACCAAGAAGATGTTTCACAGCGAAAACGAGTAGCACAGCGTACGTTTTGTGTACGCGAGCACACACAGGCTTTCGATGGGTGGCATATTCGATGTCGATTAAGCTACGTTAGCATACATATCGTGATCACGAGTGGATGTTTTGAACTTCCTCTAAATGAAGGTTGTCTTATACTGTATGATCGGAATGTGCCATTCATGCTACTTAGTCCCTTTCGTAGATGGAACCGCTACGACTAGCAAATAATTCGGTATATACTTTCTCAGCGTAATGATCTGTCATTCCCGCAATATAGTCGGTAATTAATTTCTCCCATGGCCATTCATGTTTGAGAAGATCATAAGACTCAATCCAATCTGGAGGAAGAATAAGTCTTCCCGCTGCTTCGTCTTCTAAGCTATCCCATAACTTATGAAGCATATTCTCGCTCCGTTTTTGTAGCCGCTGTACACGAAAATCTTTGATCATCGTTACCCATGCAAGCTTCTTCAATATTTCCATCGTCCGAAGCGTATAGACATCTTCGACTCCGCCCTTCACAAATGTTACTTTTTTCCAACCTATCGTGTGTGGATCATCTATAATACCTACGAGCGAAGCAAAGTAATTCACCCATTGCGCTTTCATCTCTCGACGAGAACGAGAAACTTCTCGACCATACTTCTCATAAATTCGTTTCCATTGTAAGTAATATTCATCAAGTACATTGCTAACCATTTGTCGAATATCGATATTAGCCCAATGGAATGCTGACATACTCGCAGGATCATTCACAATTTCTTGCACAACATTATCGATTAATCTAGCATCTAACAAAAAATCTTCCGTTAATTGAATTTTACCAGCACGAATACCATCTTCGATATCATGCGTAGAATAGGCGATATCATCACAAAGATCCATCAATTGCGCTTCAAGCGTTCGGCACCCCTCAGGAATTTTCCACAAATCCCGTAAGTACGAAATGCCTTCCCACTCCGCTTTATATACCCCTTTATGCTTACCGTTCTCGCCTATGAGATAAGGATATTTATTAATGGCAAGCAATGCTGCCGCGGTCAGATCAAGCCCTTTATCACTACCTGCACGTTTCTCTAGAAACATCAGAATGCGGAAGTTCTGTGCATTCCCTTCATAATGACTGCCATACTTCCCTTGTAGCAACTCATTCAGTACTTCCTCACCTTTATGACCAAACGGCGGATGTCCGAGATCATGAGCAAGGGATGCTATCTCTACTACTTCAGGTACGATTTTTAAACCCGGATGGATATCTTGATTGAGAAACGGATATATTTTACCCAACTTCCGAGATACTTCCCGGGCAATTTGAGATACTTCGATCGAATGGGTTAGTCGTGTGCGATAATAATCACCTGACCCAGCACCGAAAACTTGCGATTTCCCTTGTAATCGACGAAAAGCTGGAGATTGTATTAATCTTGCATAATCTTTTTCATACTCTTCTCGATCTTCACTAGATTTAATATGTTCTATATCATTGAGACGATATTTACGAATACTTTTCATAGTTGTCCCTCCTTCTCTTGTTGTATAACGCTTGTTATTGTATGATGACATATCTGTGATGAAACATGATCGTTTTAATGTGTGTCAGCGATTTACTTGGTCGATACTCGACTGCTCTAATCAACAAATGATCTCTAATTATCTATCCTAAACTAGCTCCCGATTTTAGTTTTCCAATTACCTAGTTCAACTTCCATCTTCTCAATAAATGCAGCTTTCGCGGATTGCTCAAGAAATACAGCATGTACCGCATTATATTGAAGTTGTAGTAGTTGCTCTAATGATAGTAATAATTTCTGCTGCAACGTCCATAATTCCTTTGTTAGATTCGTATTGGATACAGTCAAATTATCCGTATTGACCGTAACAATGATGCCTGCATTCATGTATTGAACAATCGGATATTGATGCCAGTTCTCTATGGCTTTCGTCTGCAAATTACTAATCGGACAAAATTCAAGAGGAATGTGTAGATTATTAATGTCATTAAATATATTAGAATCCTCTTGTAATCGAACACCATGTCCAATTCGTGAAGCACCAAGTTCATGAACGGATACGTCAATATTTTGAGCACCACCCGCTTCACCAGCATGAATTGTAATTGGCAGGTTCAGCTGTACAGCTCTTTCGAAAATATCTTGATAAAGCGATGGTGGATAAAGAGCTTCCGCCCCTGCAAGATCAACTGCAACAAGTCCTTTGTCGATAAATGCTGCTGCTTCCTCTACTACTTCCATATTATGCTGGGCGCTATGACCTCGCAAACAAATACCAATGCAGCGTGCTATAACATTAAATTGTTGTTCACCGCGTTGTAACCCAGCAATGACATGTCGATACGAATCAGATACCGTTAACCCTTGGTTAACATGTAATTGTGGTGCAAAACGAACTTCGACATAACGAATATTTTGCTCTGCACATTGCTGGACGATTTCATACGCTATTCTCTCGAGCGCATTGGCAGTCTGAGTGAACGGCAATACAAAATCAAACGTACTTAAATATTGATTCAAATTTTCACATTGCTCAGGCACTGTCATATAGGATAGGAGCTGAGATACGTCTGTCGTTGGTAATGACATATTCTGCTCGGCAGCCAAGTCAATTAAAGTTGCAGGCAATATGCTTCCATCAAGATGCAGATGGAGCTCTACTTTCGGCATTTGTTGTAATTGTTCGTAGGTTAATGTCATTGTTCACAGCTCACTTTCGAGTTAAATTTGATGATCATAAATAATTTTGTTAGCTAATATAACATGAAATGGCACTAAATGCTATGGTAATCCGCCCAATATATTACTTTCGTTAGGATTCTACAACGATCCATAAACTATTCTTTTCTACATATATATCATAAATTCATATATACTATAAATATGGAAAAATAAGGAGGTGTTTGTTTGTTGAAAAAATTAATATTTATATTAAGGCTAATTGTTCTTACTTTAGCAATCTATAATTTAATTGTTCTTACTTTTTTCTACGATAATACAAACACAGATATGTTTAAATCAATGCCTTTTATGATTTTCTTCTTGGGATTGTTCTATTTAGTCACAGGATTTTCTGAACTCCAGTTAAAAAGAAAAAGAAATGCTTATATGTGTTTTATTGTATCAGTAATTATTATTTTCGTTTCAATTTATAGCTATCCTGTGTATAACTAACTCCAACGATAGCCGACCCCTTAGTATGCTTCTGGTAACCATATCTAACATTCAGCACATTTAACTCATTGTGAACCAAACCACGAATCTAGCGGACTGTACAGACGTTACACATTCAGTTTCAGTTCATATCAAGTTTACGCGGCCATCATCGACCTTATCATCTCGTTCGTTGACGTATTTTCTATCAAATACTCACAATAGCACATCGTATGTTCGCTAATCAAAACTGGAAATCCTTCATATTCCGCAAGAACCGAAAATACCTATAAAAAAAACCGTTCAAATGTAGTCAACATCACCACACTTGAACGGTATACACATCTTATTGACTATTGACCATATACGACTGGACCATGCCAGCCAAGATTACCATCACTCACATTTGTTACTTCAAAACCTTGTAAACGCATGAATTCACATACACGTCCACTACGAGCTCCGCTGCGACAGATGAAGATGACATCACCTTCAACAGCATGAACTTCTTCCACGCGCGCATTGAATTCGGATAGTGGAATTAGACGAGCTTGCTCGATATGTCCCGCTTCCCATTCATCTGGCTCTCTAACATCTATAAGGTTAATTAATTCTCCCGCTTCAAGTTTCGCTTGTAATTCGTCTGCTGTAATTTCATTCATCATACTTATATGTTCATCCTCTCAAGACTATATTAGCTTATAATCAAATTTTACATAACGTAAGCGTTGATGTCCAATCTTTTGTATGCTACAGGTTCTTTTTCATGCTGACCAATCTTTTGATTACTTCTTACGATTTTTCGCAGCTAATAATCGATTCATATGATCCGTTCTTGATTGCTCTTTATTGTTTTGATCTACGTGATTATTTTGTACTGCTTGATTGTTATTTGCTACATGATTACTTGGAGATACTTGAATGTTGTTGGTAGCATTATTCAAACTTGTCGAAGTAGATAGATCAGGCTGCTTCGTATGTTTCTTATCATCACGAATATGAACAGTATCATCTTCGCTACTACTACCCGTTACTTTAGCAGTCGAAGACTTTACAACATTATTCTCAGCAATCGAAGCTTCATGAGCAAATTTACGTTTCGCACTAGAATTAGCAACTTGTTGCATATTGGACTTCTCATTATTATTCCCACTGGATTGTTGAGGTTGTCCATTGCCGTTCATGCTTGCGTACCATTGTTCTTTAGAGTTTTTACGTTTCGTTAGTCGGGACATCGTCTCATTCTCAGTTTTGTGAAATACTGGCTGCGACATATGCTTCACTTCTACAATAGCTAATCCGCGATTCAACCACAATTTCCAAGGCAATGATAAACGACGATTTCCAATATCAAACAACCATAATAAGAGAATAATAATTAGGAGCAATTTATTCCAATCAATGACCTGCTTCACTTGTGTCGGTGTAAATTGGAATAACTCATCAGCTTTATCTAACTCGATCACACGCCCACCTGTAAGTTCTGCTAATGCTGTCATTGACTCAACTCCAACAGTGGAATCCATATTCAATTGATATTCAGCTGAGTATGGGACAACAAAGCCAGTTGTCACACCATTTTGAATCTTATTACTGCCATCGACAGATGTAAGCTCACCAATTTGCGTAAAGTAGACTCCACTATCTAGCACACCTGTATCAACTTCATACTTACCATTACTGACAGGAATGAGTGGGTAGACTTGTTCACTTTCTCCATCACTTACTACCATGCCTAGATCACCTCGAGACAATCCATCATGGCCTGTAATTGATAATTGATCACTATGACTTCCATCAATTGTGTAAGGAGAAGATACGAATTGTGGATAAGTCCATTTTACCCATTCCACAAATACATTAGGAAACTCAGTCCAATTAATCCATGAGCTAGCCCATTCTCCATTCACATCAGTTGTAAATGCGACGGTTTTCCCTGCTCCGACATTCCATCTAGCTAGAAGCGGATCTTCCATATGTGTGTATAGAGACACTTCAGCCAAATCTTTCGCACTCGTTGCAACGTATGCATCTACTTCAGGAACACCATTGCTCCAAAGTTGACTCCACGCTCCTGCATAGCCAATAATTGGATCAAACGTTTTATCCACGATATATGAGCGTGTCATTAAAGCAGTCTCTCTACTGAAAATAGCAGGAAGGGTAGATTGATCTTCCGTATAATAATAACGACCACCTGCATCAGTCGCTAAACTTTCCAATAGTTTCGTATCGGAATCACTACCTACTGCGACGGAAGACATCGTCATCATATTCGCGAGCATATCGTCAGTTAACTGCTTATAGTTATCATTAGTACCAGACTGTCCATCAGTAAGGAGAATAATATGTTTGCGCTCACTTCGAAGCGTCAGCATTTCTTCATAAGCAGACTGGAGGGCAGGATAAATACTGGTGCCACCCGCTGCATTAATTGAACTAATTGACGAAATAATCTCATCCTTGTTGCTTACTTGCATTGGGGAAACGACCCAAGTTGGCCGATCATCAAATGCAATAACACCTACTGTATCTTCAGGACGAAGTAATTCTACTGTACGTATCGCTGCTTCTTTCGCTAATTCAAGTTTATCGCCACTCATACTGCCCGAATGATCAATTACTAGAATTAGACCTAACTTCGGCAGTTGTCGTTTCCCTGTCAGCTCCATATCAACTGGCAAAATTCGCTCTATAGGTGTATCGAAATATCCACCCAAACCGTAGCTATTACTACCACCGAGCATCATAAAACCGACACCATAATTTCGTACAGCAGTTTCGATGTTATCCATTTTAATTTGCGGTAAATCCACTGCACTTACATTATTAAAAATAATGCTATCATACTGAACATATTCCGCTAGTTCATAACTTAACTCTTCTGCTACAATTGTGCGATAGCCAATATACGATGAGGTTAAAGCATTCTCGATATTGCTCGAACTGCCTTTTTTACCTTCTACGATTAATACACCTGCAGGTCCGTCAACTCTACTTAATCCATATGCCGTATTGTTAATCGGTTCATGATCACTTGCAGTTTGAACTACAGCACGATACTGATGTAAACCAGGCTCAGTAGCAAGCTGATCTAGTAGAAACGTATTCTCCCCTTTGAGCAGCGAAACATCATATTGATTCATTAATTGATCATCTTCATAAATATACAATACTGCACTAGTTTCATTAGTACTTTCAAGAGAAATAGATAATTGATATTTCTCTCCCGCTTTCAATTGACCTGGCACTTTAAATTCTGATATCGCAACATCTTCTTCTTGCTCTGAGGCAAGCATAACAACATCAACAGCGATATCCATAGATTGTAGTAATTGCGCTTCACGAAGCATATCACCGTTCGTCTCATTCCCATCGCTAATGAGCACAATTCGTCCGCCGCCTTGCTGACTTAACATACCACTAGCTTGACGCAATGCATTAGAGATTACAGTTCCATCTTCAGCTACAGTTGTACGAAACTGTGTCAATGATTGTAAGGGTGATATTGTTCGATCGATTGCAATTCCGTTACCAAAAGATAAAATAGCTTGATAACTTTCCTCATCTCCAGCAGAAATTGCGTTATTGACAATATTAATTGCGACATCATTATTACTAATTGAAGCAGAACGATCAACAGCAAACACGATGTTTTTACGGTCACTGCTACTATAGGGCATGATCCCTGCTATTAAACAAATAATAAGTAATATTATGAAGGAGCGTATCGTTATTGCGGTAATTTTACGCGCACCTATTAGGCGAGTTGTGTATCTCATCATATACCATATATACAATGGAATAAGCAGAAGTAATAATAGCCCCCACGGCTGATCTACGTTAAAGCCCACGACGGTACACCTCCCACTCCAACAAAAGACAACACATTATAAGCATAGCAAGCCACGGTATAATACTTTGCAAACCTTGTCCTTTTTCAGCTTCACTTACTTGCAATTGCTCTTGAGATAACTCTGAAAGTTGACTATTCATTGCATAAGAATACTCGGATAACTCCGCGTGAACAACGGCAACTCTCGCTTGTACTCGCTCATTGTTATTATCTAGCTCGATTAACTGATATACTCCTGGATCAGTAGGGGTCAATATAGGTTGATCATAACTCGTCGTATTGCTTTTGTCTGTACCTGTGCTACCTGTATCACTCATTGATTGCCAATAACTACTTGCCGTATTCGTAGATAATGTAATGGCAGGTTCACTACCAACTAGAAAACTACCCAACTGATCAGATGTACCTTTCACCATATATTGAAGGGATTGCATCATTAGAATTGGAAATTCTGCACGTAATGGTAGATCCGTATCCTGCAATGAAAATGTATATCTTAATCTTGGCTTTTGCTTCTCAAATCCAGCTACAATAGCAGGTAAACCACCATATTTCAGCACGACAGTACCGGAATTCAGCTCCGAATTCGTTAACTTTCTCATTTGCGAAATATAGGTATCTTGGAAAGTAATATACTGTGTAACTTCATGATCAGTAACAATTACTTCTTGCGAAGCAGGAGTTGCTGAATTAGTACCAGATTTCTTCGGATGATCGATAATCCATAAAGGATATTTCGCCATGAAGTTACTCCATGCCGCATCTAGTTGTAATCGATCGTATTCACCATCTACTATAATTAAGTGATAAGGAGTATTGTTCGAATCATTCGGAGGCTCACTACTTGGTGAAAGCTTTGTGAGGTCGGCGTTCATAAGCTGTAGCGCTTTTTCCAGAAATAGATTTCCTTCGGATATGAGCAGAACATCATACTCTGATTCCTCAGCTAGCACTTGAAACATCATATTGTCACTGACGTTACGATCTCCATCCGTAACCTTAACTTCTGCCTTGTAATAATAACTAATCGGAAGTTTATTAAGCTCAACCGTCGTATATTGCCCTGAACTTGTTACTTGAAGCTTTTCCTCAGTTGAGATCACTTTATTGTTGTGGTCATAAGCTGTTACCAATACTGTCAGCTGTTGTTGTAAGCCTTGTGGATGTGCAATCGTCACAAATCCTTCTGCCTCATTGGCATTATCAGAATTAATCGTAAAACTCCGAATATTAACATTGCGATGAACTTCGTCATCTCCAATAATGTTCCAATATTCTCTACTAGTGTTTGATTGTTTTTCCTCACCTTGTATTGAGGTAGCCTTAAAACTTTGATCTACATAAAGACTTATCACTTGTTGTTCTTCTTCCGAAACTAATGCTCTCGCTAACGATAGTGTCGTCTCATCATCAGATACACCATAATAAGGTTGCAACTCATTAATGGTATTAATAACTTTATCAACTTGTTCTTCTCTACTAGTTATTATTTCGGGATATTCGCCATTAACAATAACTGTAATAGGACTACCAGCTAATTCAGTTTTTAACCATTCTATCATTTTATCTTTTGCTAATTGGAAATAGCTTTCGCCAGTTGTAGTCGTCATGGCAGCCATACTCGCTGAACGATCTAGTACGACAATGACATGTTCATCTTTTGCAATTAACTTCTCGATCACTGGCTCCATTAGCGCAAGTACGATACATAAAGCTACCAATAATTGCAGCCATAATAAAAGGCGTTTCTTAAGCTTTTGCCATGGTTTATTCGCTTCTTGTTCTTGCAATGCTCGGCGCCATAAAATATGACTTGATATCATTCGAGGTTGATAACTTTTTTTCAATATATACATCGCAACGATAACAATCAAAGAAATGCCAAACCAAGCAGATGTTGCAGATAGCCATTGCAAGCCGAACCACCTCCTTAAAACTTTTCTTCCTGCTACTTGTAGATCATAGATTCACCACGGCTTAATAATCCGATAAATTGTTCCGTAAATGGTAAACCACTATTCATGGAGTAATAGGCGATGCCACGAGACTCACATAATTGCTTTAATGTGAGTTGAAATTGAGCTACCCCCTGTTCATATTTAGTTAGAATCGCTGGTGTTATTGCGACTTCAGTTTTTCGATTCGTTTCAATATCGATAAGTTTTAATTCACCCTCTAATAGCGGTTTCCATTCTTCCGCATGTAGAATATGAACAAAGACAACTTCTTGACCTCTTGCTTGCAATTGACTAAGTAAATTTTCTAACCCCTCATCATACAAGCCATCACTGAATAGCCAAGTAACACCCGCACGTCTGGGCAACGATGTACCAGATTGGAACGCCCGCATCATATCGCTCCAATCCGCTTGCATCTCTAAATCAGAAGTGAATGGGTTATTGTCTGCTTGTAACTCCTCTTGAGTTATTCCTATAATATCGGAAAAAGATTGACCATCCTCATTACGATAATGATGAATGAGCTGTCCGAGATATTTGAATAACGTGAATTTAGCATGTTTACCATACAGGGCTGGTACTGAATCAACGACTTCCATCTCGTTGAATAGACTGATTTGAACACGATCTTCGCATATTAATGACAAGTATCCAACACTTGCAGCAAATCTAAGTGCGAAAAGCCACTTGTTCGTATCTCCACGACCAAAACTGCTCATTGATTTCGAGCTATCTATATATAGATTAAACGATCTTTCTTGCTCGTCCCAATATTGACGAATATAAGCTTTTGAGGTTCGACCGTACAAATTCCAATCTATTCTACGCACATCATCGCCACTAACATAAGGTCGATAATCTGCAAATTCAAGAGAACTACCAAGTTGACTTGATCTGCGTTTCCCCGCCAACATCCCTTTGACACGGGAATTTGAACGAATCATCATCCCATCAAGCTTAGATAACCAGCTCTGATCGGGGAACAATAATTGAAGCAACTGCATAGCATCAAGTTGTTGACTACTATGTATTTCTTTTGACTGTAAGTCACTCGACATGATTGCCACCCCATCTTACATAATTTTTCGATTTCGTTTCAAATGCGATGTCGACTAAGCGACGTTAGTATAATCACAAACAATGAAACCACACCCAGCATCGTGTACGGTATGCGTACACCAGCGGTCAAATGCACGATACTTTCAATGAAGGTTCAAAGAGCGGGCTTTCAGAATCGAGCAGTTGAGACGCTACTTGAGAAAGGCGGAAGCGCATGTGTACGTAGTTGGTACACGCGAACCTACAATGTTTCTGAAGAAACATACATCGGAAGCTTATGCTAGACTTTCCAAGTTCGTTTCAACTGCGATGTCGACTAAGCTACGGTAGCATAATCACAAACAATGAAACCACACCCAGCATCGTGTACGGTATGCGTACACCAGCGGTCAAATGCACGTTACTTTCAATGAAGGTTCAAAATGCGGGCTTTCAGAATCGAGCAGTTGAGACGCTACTTGAGAAAGGCGGAAGCGCAAGTGTACGTGGTTGGTACACTCGAACCGTACTTTCCAAGTTCGTTTCAAATGCGAAGTCGACTAAGCTACGTTAGCATAATCATCGTTATCAAAGTCCGCTTTTTGAATTACCTTCGATCCTTTTCCAAAGAAGTAATAACACTCTCAACAATACGATCCCCAACTATTCCCTGTGCCTGTGCCTCATAACTAAGTCCAATACGATGACGCAACACTGGAGCAGCAACCGCTACAAGATCATTCCATGAAACATGCGCTCTACCTTGTGATAGTGCCCTTACTCTACTAATTGATACTAAAGATTGCAAAGCACGTGGTCCCGCTCCGTATCTTACGAATTGCTTCACTTCTGGCGGAGCATCTTCTTCATGTCGATGTGTACGCATAGTTATACTAACAGCCGCATCTAGCATTTCCTCTGATATTACAACCTGCTTAGCAAGTGCTTGCAATGCTTGAAGTTGTTCACCTGACATTACAACTTGCGCTTCTGGTGTTTTCGCCCCTGTCGTTCTACGTACGATTTCTTTCAATTCATCACGATTCGGATATTCAATTCCGATTTTCAGTAGGAATCTATCTAATTGTGCTTCGGGTAGTGGGTAAGTGCCTTCTTGCTCTATTGGATTTTGAGTAGCTAGTACAAAAAATGGCTTAGGTAAAGCGTAACTCTCTCCACCTGCTGTAACAGTACCTTCTTGCATCGCTTCGAGTAGCGCACTTTGTGTCTTAGGTGTTGCACGGTTAATCTCATCTGCTAACACTAAATTTCCGAATATCGGACCTTTTCCGAACCGTTGCGACGTAATACCTTGTGATCCAAAATCTATTAATGTTGTCCCAGTAATATCAGCTGGCATTAGATCTGGTGTAAATTGTATTCGTGAGAATTGTAGCGATAACACATCGGAAAGTGTGCGAACTAACATAGTTTTTCCTAGTCCTGGAATACCTTCTAATAGAGCATGACCACCAGCTATCACACACCATATTAACTGCTCGACAACTTGCTTCTGACCTACAATAACTTTTCCGATCTCATCCTGTAGCTGCGTAATTTGTTTCATCGCTTCATCTATTTGCTGTTTCGCTTCCAAATGAATCCCTCCTAAAACTTTTCATAACTTCTTGATACACTACTTTTCCAATGAAAAGTAGTGTATCAAGAAGCTTATGCTAGACTTCCCAAGTACGCCTCATATTCGACGTCGACTAAGCTTCGATAGCATTATCTTCGTTATCAAAGCCCACTCTTTGAACTACCTATTTCAATTAAAGTTCAAAGAGTGGGCATTCAGAACCAAGAAGATGAGGTGCTTCTTGTGGAAGGAGGAAACGTAAATGTACGTTATTGGTACATGCGTACCGGACTTCCCAAGTTCGCCTCATATTCGACGTCGACTAAGCTTCGATAGCATTATCTTCGTTATCAAAGTCCACTCTTTGAACTACCTATTTCAATAAAAGTTCAAAAAGTGGGCATTCAGAACCAAGAAGATGAGGTGTTACTTGTGGAAGGAGGAAACGTAAATGTACGTTATTGGTACATGCGTACCGGACTTCCCAAGTTCGCCTCATATTCGACGTCGATTAAGCTTCGATAGCATTATCTTCGTTAACAAAGTCCACTCTTTGAACTACCTCTCGAATTAATTAGGTTGAATTGCGTCAAAATACTGTCTCACTTTGCTCTGCACATGATCAGGTAATGTGTTACGTGTTAAAGAATCTTTTGCTTCAGTTTCATATTCACGGAATACTTCAGCATAATCACCTTGTGTTCCTTCGATCGTTGGCGATGTACCACCGGAAATAATTTCGCCCCCAGTTGTCGGACCTCCATCAATACTCGGTTCACTTGATCCTGCAAATTTACGTGGTGTAGTAATCGTTGAGTGATTACCAGAACCTGTTCCAGCTCCTCCACCAGTGCCACTACCTTGACCCTGTCCTTGTCCTTGACCTTGACCTTGGCCTTGACCCTGTCCTTGACCTTGGCCTTGACCCTGTCCTTGTCCTTGACCTTGACCTTGGCCTTGGCCCTGACCTTGGCCCTGACCCTGACCGTGTCCTTGGCCCTGACCCTGACCCTGTCCTTGTCCTTGGCCTTGACCCTGACCCTGTCCTTGACCTTGAGAACCCGCATTGTTTTGCGCGATTGCATTAGCTAATTGATCACTTATCGCTTGATTAGATGACCCCATATTTTCACTTAAAGCAGCCATACCTTGTTGCATTTGCCCACTTAGTTGCGATGCTAATGCAGCAATTTGCTCAGCTGAGAGCTGCTCAGATAATTGCTCACTTAATTCATTCATTGCCTGCTCAGAAATTTCTCCATTTTGCGCCTGCTCAGCTAGTTGTTGCATCTGCTGGGCAAGCTCATTATTCTGCTCTGACAACTGTGCCATCGCTTCTGCTAATGCTTTTGCAGTTTCACTATCTAAGCTTTGCATTGTTTGTTTCAAACCTTCCTCACGCTGATCGTGAGGTTTATTTAGACTTTCATTGAATGCTTTCTGAAACTCTTCTAATTGAGCATTATTTGCTAATGCTTGATGAAGTTGATCGAGTTGTTGCTTTTTCTCAAGCGACTCTTGCTTCAATTCCTCTAACTTTTCTAATGATTCTGCTAATTCGTTAGCGTTCTCAAACGTTAATCCTTCCTGCCTATCAAGCTGATTTATTAGCTCATCGAGCGAAGCTAGTAAATCCTCTTTCGTTGATTCGTCGATCTCAGATTGTTCTATCGTTTCTTTCATGTCAGTAATCTGCTCTTCAACTTGCTCAATCACTTTTTTATTTTCAACTATTTGTTTTGCTTTAACATTTTGCACATTAGGAAGTAGAGTCAATATTAATATTATGACGATAGTTAATGACATTAATGAAATCCATTTTCGAACATTCCAACCATACGACATTGGTAGTCTTATTTTTAACTCTTGCCCATATTGCTTAGTTGCATTCGTTGCTTGCTCTAAAATCATCGTCTGAAAAAGATTCATTTGGTTTGCGTCTTCCTGTTCTAATGCTGTAATAACCGCATCCTGACCTACCTCTATATCCACCAGTCTAGCAACATTTTTCATATCACTTCGATTTCGCCATTTCATCGCTAACAAGATTAAAATTCCTACTAACCATAAACCAATAGCAATCCATTCATTATATAAAATTGGTACGAATCGACTTACGATGAGTAGCGCGATGGGGATGATGCTACCAAGCGCGATACCTTTGACAAGTGAGGCAGTTAAAAACACTTTATTCCATCTAGCTTGAATTTTCTTCAATAATATAATAAGTGTACTCATTTCTTCACTCCCCTCTATACGTAATAACAGAAATGGAGCCCCTAAGCAGACTCCATTTCTTGCATATATTAATTGTTGTTCGCTTCATATTCGATGAAACCTAAGTTTTCGATGGGAGGCATATTCGATGCCAAATCCAATACGAAGCGAATCATTGTAATCAGAGTCCGCTTTTTGAACGACCTTTTAAAATGAAGGTTCAATAAGCGGGCTTTCAGAATCGAGAAGATGAAGCGCTACTTGAGGAAGGAGGAAACGTAAATGTACGTAATTGGTACATGCGTACCGGACTTTCCAAGTTCGCTTCATATTCGATGCCGACTATGCTACGTCAGCTTACTCATCGTTATCAAAGTCCGCTTTTTGAACGACCTCTAACAGGTCTCAGCTTTCTAATGGCCTGCCACAGACAAAGCGCAAGAATAACAGTATAAATCAACATATACTCTAACCACATAGGTACATAATCGAAAAATCCTTTATACGTCGTACTTGTTACATTTACAATTTCCTTAAACATTTCTGGTTGAAATATGCTAAGTAATGCACATGCCGGATTGAATGCAAGAATATGAATAATCCATTCAACAGATGCAGGTGTCGGAATGCCACTATTAATGTAATCTTGTAGTGCAGTAAAGCATATCAAGAATATAACAGCAGTACCTGCGAACATGAACAAAACTACGCCATAAGTCACAATAACTGCTAACATCGTACGTTTGAACAATGTTGAAAATAGTATGCCAAACCCTCCGAATATTAGCATATTAAAGAGGAAGAATCCAAAGACTGCTAGTAGTTGTGAAGGTGAAACTCCACCATACAAAAATACGATTCCATAGATCGGTAATGTGCTAAACACGATTAAAAACATAAAACTTAAACTAGAAATTAATTTACTAATAATAATGGACGAAGAACTTTGCTGTGTTGTTAGTAGCAAGTTAAGCGTCTGTTTCTCACGTTCTCCACTTATTACACCTGCTGTTAATCCTGGGGCCATAAATGCGATTAATCCAAGCTGCGCAAAGCTCATCACGATAAATAAAATATCATTAAAATCATTCGTATATATACCCGCTCCATTTGACCCAATGCCGACAACAAAGAAGGTAGCCGTTGCAAACAATCCGATCGCAAAGAGGTAGCTTAATAGTGTCCACATTGATTTGGCGGATCGCATTCTTAAACGATATTCTTTATCAAGAACTGGATTAATAAACAACTGCTTCATATTTGCTAATATGTTACTCATTGTTCAGATGCTCCCCCTCTCGTAATAGCTAAGAATATGTCTTCCAAATCTGTTTGTGCTTCTTGGAAGGAGACAACTGGATATCCCGCTTCAATAATTGTGCGTAGTAATGTAGCTTGTTCATCATCATTTCCGGAAAATTGAACTTGCACTGACGCTCCATCAACAAACATACCTTGTACTAAAGAATGATCACCCAAAAATGCTTTCAGCTGATCTTGACCGTTAGCTAACTTGATCGTAATGAGGCGTTTTGCCATTAATTGCTGCTGGATATTGCTAATATTACCAACTGCAATCATTTCCCCATGCTCGATAACGCCAATCTCATCTACCATCTCCGCTAACTCAGGCAATATATGAGAGGAAATAATAATCGTCTTGCCCATACTTTTCAATTCTTTCAATATTTCACGCATTTCTATACGAGCGCGTGGATCTAAGCCAGAAGCAGGCTCATCAAGAATAAGTAATTCTGGATCATGAACTAAGCTTCTTGCTAAACAAAGTCTTTGCTTCATCCCTCGAGACAATGAATCAACATACGCTTCACGCTTATCAGATAAATTAACTAGTTCCAGTAATTGAGGAATTAGTACATCACGTTCTGGTTTTGTTAACCCATAACTAGCACCATAGAAATGTAAGTATTCATCTGTTTTCAATTGATCGTATACACCAAAAAAGTCTGGCATATAACCTATTTTTTTCCGAACAAGATGAGGATGCTCTGTAACATCTATCCCATCTACTTTTGCATAACCTGAAGATGGAATCATTAGCGTCGCTAAAATCGACATCGTTGTTGATTTACCAGCACCGTTCGGACCAACAAAACCAAAAACAGTACCCTTCTTAATCGATAAATCGATTCCTTTCAGAGCTTGGAAGTTGCCGAATGATTTGCTGAGACCTTTAATCTCGATCATTAATTGTGCTTGTTCATGTTCTACATTCATTATTGTGATCCTCCTTCCACAAGCAGTGTTGGAATAACACCCTCTCCGCCATGGATTGATTCCATTCTAAGCAATACAGCATTTTTGTCATTCACGTAATCCGCTAGTTTTATCGATGGTTCACCTGAATATTTATCCCACTCTTGCGTCGTTTCGTTATATAATGACATACTAAAATCATTAAAGAAATGCTGCTCAATCGTTGGTTGGAATGAAGCAATCGTATTTGCTGTTATCGATCCATTCAGTGGATAAGTTAGTTGAATGGTACCAATTGTATCATTAGGTGGTAAGTAGAAAGAACTTTCACTTAGCATTTCAATGGAAATATTATCTTCATTCGTTAAAATAGGCTCTACTAGATATGAATCTGGTATTTGCTCAAGAATAAGACCCACAAGATTAACATTCCACAACGTTACTTGGTCTGTTTTCACTTTTTTATTATTAACTTTATAAATAGATTGATCACTGTAGCTAAAACCAATTAATTTGATTGAATCTCCAATAGTTAACCCATTATCAATTAATTGAGATTCTCGTGGATACTCATCCCAAGAATTTGAAGATTGAGTGAAAATTTGACTACCATAGGAATAACTATATGAACCCGTTGTAAATTGTAGTGGTGAAGTTAACGGTAGCTCTGTACTTTCTCCACTAGCTAGTTCACCAATTACTTCAACATTTCCGCCATTAATATATGATAGATGCGATAGATCGACCCCGGTATTGTTCTGAATAACTAGAATCAATTGATCATTTCGTTTTTCAATAGTAACGTCGATTTTATTCATTTCATCTTTCTCGAATACAATTGGTGATTTCAAGAAACTACGTGTTGTCCAATATTTATTATTATTCCATTGTAGTTCATTATGATCGCCGTCATATCGGATAACATATTCTTTGCCACTTCTGAGTTGATTAGAGTTTCCATTCTCATAGTTAGGTGATAACGTAACATATTGATTACTAGGAACATCTATCGAGATGTCCTTATTGCTTGCAAGAAACGTCGAACTAATGCCTCTTACGATCGTTGTATCCCCTGTTTGCTCAACAATATCAACATTATGAATATAGTTTTCTGTTTTGTTCATCGCACCCAAGTAAACTACGATTAAAGTTGTAAGCACGGCACTTGCTGGAATGATCCACCAAGCCCATTCGCGCTTGTCTACACGTTTCAATATAATATATAGAATTGGAGCTATTAGAAATACATAGATAGCAAAAACTAACATCAACAGCATGACTGGAGGTGCTTTAAGTCCAGGGAAGTACTGAACAGCCTGCTGCAATATCCAATTCGGATCTTCATTATAATAACCACCCGATACTGCTGTTGGAATAAGACTTTCGGAAAGGAGCGATTGAATGAATGCAGTTCTACCTTCCCATACCGAAAATGGTTTTAAGCTCAGATCAAATGCTGTGTAGAATACTGTGCCCTTACCTACCGTATTTCGAGCCACAATTGGGTTATTATTACTCGTAACAATCGACTCGCCTCGAGTTAATGAACCTTGTGTAATTTGAATTGGATCGAGAGAGTTTTCAGAGAGAGCAAATTGCGTAATGACCGAAGTATCGTCCATAGTCGTCGTATTTTGACCAGTAACTGGTACGATATCTGCAATAGCTTTCATCGTTTGTGCGTAGTTAGCCCCACCGCCAACTAATAATGTGCCACCTTTCGCAACCCAATCCGTAAGCGCATCTACTTTCTGCTCCGACCACGTACTTGTAATGACATCATTTAACACTAGAACATTGAACATCTCTAAATATTCCGCAGTTTCAGCAACAAAGTCATCTTCCATTATTACAGTCGTTAGATCATAACCTTGTCCTCTCAGAAACAATAGAAAATTCAATGTATCTGGATCAGAAGAAATAATTCCTACTACTGAAGATGATGCAACACTTTTTCCGACTAAATTAATATCTCCTGTTACATCTAGTTGATTACCTTTTTCCAAAGTACCTTCATAGAACTGGAAGGAATTAAGTTTGCTACCAAAATTACCATCGACATTCATCGTCAATTGGATCTCGTTGCCACTTACAATTTCAACGGGAACAACATGTGAAACTGTGTTGCCTTGATCAGTACTAATATTAAATACTAGCTCTCCTGTCACATCTTGATCAAAATTGTTTTTCAAAGTAACAAATACTGGAGTAGGAGTATTGACTTGATACTGTCCATCGTAACCAACTTTAGCTCCAATATATATACTTTTGCTCCCAGTGTTTTCTACTGTTGAACCAAATACTACATCTGAGCTTGTCATCGAGAACAACCATAGTGGAATAAGCATAATAAGTACATATAGCATTATTATCTGTTTTTTAATGTTTATCACAATTTATCCCCTTTCATCATTTAATCACATTAATTATTTAACATATTAATTATTACACATTTAATAGTATCTACCTACTTTTCAGATCATTCTACACACATTACTAACGTCACTATCATTAGATTTGTTGCAAATCAAATACACGTTTGGACTCCTTTCAAAACGTTCACGAAGAATAGACGAACAAACATAGACAAACCACTGCAAAATAATAATGTGACAAAGTGATTTTCTTCTATTACATTATTGTAAGGAGGGATTTCACATGAACAAATTACAATCCAAAAGGATTCAATCTGTTATTTTCCTGTTCGTAACCTTATTTTTCTGGATATCGATGTACATATACGTACCTATTTTAACACCATATTTATCCAATTTGAATTATTCTTTGCAATTTATTGGAATTGTGTTAGCAACATATGGATTGATTCAACTATTATTTCGTTTTCCACTCGGAATTTTATCGGATCATCTGCAAAAGAGAAAACTCTTTATTGTGGTTGGTATGTTATGCAGCGTCTGTAGTTGTCTACTATTTCTGATACCTAATCTATGGATTTTCCCATTGCTTGGTCGAGCTGTAGCTGGAATTTGTGCTTCTACCTGGGTAGCGTTCACGATAATGTATGCTAACAATTTTGAACAACATGAAATGCCTAAAGCCATGGGTCAAATTAGCTTGTATACTGTGCTCGGTCAATTCATAGGCATGATGGCATCAGGTTGGATCTCCGATCTATATCAGTATCGGATGACCTTTGTCGTTGGAGCAGTGATAGGTGCGATCGGATTGGCACTCTCATTTCTATTATACGAGAAAAGTTCAACAAGCGAACATAAAGGGATGTCATTCAAACAAATAGGATCAGTTCTAAGTTCACACCGTGTCTTATTTGCCTCACTTCTGTCAATTCTTGCACATGGCGTGTTGTTTATTACGATGTTTGGGTTCACTCCCCTTAAAGCGATTGAACTTGGAGCAACTGGAGCGCAGCTTACTATACTAATCGCTTGTTTTATGATTCCCCATGCCATTGCAGCTAGAGTTGCTTATCCGATTATGCAAAAGCTTCATCATCGCGGTACATTTGCTATCAGCTTCCTCATTAGTGGACTTTGTACGTTAGCATTAATGTTTATCGATTCATTGCCTGCCATGTACTTTACTCAACTTTTAAATGGTTTCGCTCAAGGACTACATCTACCATTATTACTTTCTTTCGCGATTTATAAAGTGGAAACTAATGTTAGAGCAACAGCAATGGGGTTATATCAGGCGCTTTATTCAGTAGGGATGTTCTCTGGCCCGCTCATTGCTGGTATCCTCAACGATAATTTTGGGATTAATAGTGGATTTTTATTTGGCAGTATTCTTGCATTTAGTGCGTTAGTTGTTATACCGTGGTCGCTTTATGTAGACCATAAAAAAGCTAAGATTGAAAGATGTAGTTCAAATAGTGGACTTTGATAACGATGAGTAGGCTATCGTAGCTTAGTCGACATCGAATAGGATGCGAACTTGGGAAGTCCGGTACGCGTGTACCAATGACGTACACTTGCGTTTCCTCCTTCCTCAAGTAGCGCTTCATCTTCTCGATTCTGAAAGCCCACTATTTGAACCTTTATTGGAAGATGTAGTTCAAATAGTAGACTTTGATAACGATGAGTAGGCTATCGCAGTTTAGTCGGCATCGAATAGGATGCGAACTTGTACTTAAAGGAGAGAAACTATGAAAAATATATTAGTGTTAGATGTTGGGGGAGTATTAGCGACTAATCTAACACCGCGACTATGGCAAGACTTAGCTCATTTGGCGAATACGTCCCTCGATACGATGTACGCTTCCTATAAAAAAGAGATAAGTAAGAAGCTTTGGACCGGAGAGTGTTCGGAGGCGCAGTTTTGGCAATGGTTAGAATCGTATGGTGTTCAGCTTTCGGTTAGTAATCAACGTCAGCTAATAACAGAAGCACTGCAACCATTACCAGCACTTGACTACCTCGAGCAATGGTCAAAGCTAGCAGATATCTACATTATGAGCAATCATCTTAGCGATTGGCTTCAGCCTCTACTAGCACCATATCAATCCTATATTAAAAGTACGCATGTGTCAGATCAAATTCGTCTAAGCAAGCCCAATTCGAAGTGGTTTCAGTTGCTTCACGAACAATTTATAGATGCTTCATCCGTCTGGTTTGTAGACGATAGCGCTAACAATATCGCAGCTGCGGAGTCGTTAGGGTGGCATTCTCTCTTAGCAGATCAGAACCAAGACTGGATAACTACATTAACTGCGCAACTTCAATCAGCAAGCTCTTAGAAACGACGAATCGGCTAAGATTAAATCTTGTAATTGTAAAAATAATGAGAAAGGTGGACATTTATGAATGCTAACTGGATTCGTTCTCTCGCATATACCCTTATATTCAGCGTATTATTTATTGTTTTTACTATGATGCAAATAAAGCTATCATTTTCCCCAGTACCGTTTACATTACAAACACTGGCGGTTATATTGGCAGGTGTCTTCTTAAAGCCCCAGGCAGCATTTATAAGTATCTTTATAGTTATTATATTATCATTAATAGGACTACCCGTGTTCGCAGGCAATAGTGGACTTGCTTATATTCTAGGACCTACTGGAGGTTTCATCTCCTATTTCCCATTTGGTGCACTTATTATAAGCCATCTAACTCAATTAGGGTTAAATTATGATGTTATTAAACAATCAAAACTAAGATTAGTAGCATATTTTTCGGTCGTATTTACGCTATTTGGACTTGTAATGCCTTATGTAATTGGTATTCCTTGGTTTATGAATGTGCTACCAGATATGAGTTTTGAAAGAGCTATGACGATAGCATGCTACCCCTATTTACTTTTTGATCCTACAAAAATCATTATTGCCATTATAGTATTAATAACCATGAAAAAAGCTATACTCCAAATTCGATTACATCAATTATAGTAATGTTCATGTAAAGACATCTTCTGTATCGTTATATTAATGACTTGTTTGCAAAAAGGACGAGGGAGTGGTCACTCCCTCGTCCTGCTAATGAAGACGATCATTGAAATCCAGTTGTCTATTAAATTACTTGCCTATAACTCCCCAAAAACATGGCTTAGGCTCATGCTGGTCGTTGAATAAGAACGGCCAAGTTTTTCGTTCTTTTCCTGGAAAATAATCTAGCCAAGTGTAATCGTCAGCAACTCCCCAGAACGTCACGTTCGTAATTACGTCTTTGTACGAACGGAAAAGATTAAAAATTTGCTCGTAATGCTTGGCCTGCTGCTCGATCATCGCTTCAGTCGGCTTCATTACCTCTCTTCGCTTGTCATCATTACCGAACATCGGAAGATCAAGCTCCGTAATATGCAATGGCAAGCCTAATGAGGCATACCGTTCTATGGCGACTCGAATATCCTCGATCGACGGCTCATAAATATTCCAGTGAGCCTGAAGCCCTATTCCATGAATCGGCGTTCCTCGATCTAGTAATTCCTTCACAAGCTTATAGATTTTCTCACGCTTAGTTGGAACCGTCTCATGGTAGTCGTTGTAGAACAGCAAAGCGTGTGGATCCGCAGCATGCGCGTACTCGAAAGCTTTCTGAATATAATCTTCTCCGACCAATTCGAGCCAACGGCTTTGACGCAGCAAATCCCCTTCTTTGTCCTGAATTGCTTCGTTCACAACGTCCCAGCAGTAGACATCACCGCGATACCGTCCTACAACAGTATCAATATGCAATTTCATTCGGCATAGTAAAAGCTCCCGATCGGCAGGCTCTCCGTTCTTCCCTTCGAACATCCAATCTGGCGTTTGATTATGCCATACTAGCGTATGACCGCGAAGGCGCATGCCATGCTCCTTCGCAAATCGAACGATCCGATCAGCCTTCTCGAACGTGAAGAAGTTCTCTTCTGGTTGAAGCTCGATCGGCTTCATATCATTTTCCGCGGTCAAGCTATTATAATGACGTGCGATTAACGAACCTGTCGAGTCTAGAATAACTGGACTAACGGCGGCACCAATTGGAAACTCCTTCGCAAATGCTTCATGCAGCGATGGTACCTCACCTTCATTACCTCTAATTGACAATACTTGTTCATAACCTATATTCCTTTGCATTCCTTCAGCTCCCTCTCAATTCATTAGATGCCGCGATCAGCCTTTAACGCTGCCCATAACAAGACCTTTCATGAAGTACTTCTGCAGGAACGGATAGATGACCAGTACTGGCAACGATGCCAAGAACACCTGCGCCGCCTTGAATGTGCGGTCAGACACTTCATTCATATCTAATAGTTCATTGCCCGATACCGCGTTAAGCTCTGGCGTAATAATTATCGTCTGCAAATAACTTTGTAGCGGATAATTCGCCTGAGAATTCATATAGATTAAGCCGTCAAACCATGCATTCCAATGCCCAACTACCGAGAAGAGAGAGATCGTCGCGATTGCCGGAATCGATAGCGGTAAGAAGATTGACCAAAGAATGCGCCATTGACCAGCTCCGTCAATTAATGCCGCTTCTTCGATTTCCTTCGGCATATTGCGGAAGAAGTTCATTAATAGAATGACGCTAAAAACCGGTACTGCGCCAGGAAGTACGAGCGCCCAGATCGAATCTAGTAATCCAACTTCCTTAACTGTAATATAAGTGGGTATTAAGCCGCCACTAAACAACATAGTAACGATAAAGAACCATGCGTAAATATGACGGTAGCTAAATGTCGATCTTTCCTTAGCGAGTGGGTAAGCAGTCAGAATTGCCAGTAGGATATTGATGCTATACCCAAGCGCTACCCGTTTGAGCGAGACAAGAAAGCCGGCTAGAAATTCAGGCTTCGAGAGCGCGTATTGATAAGATGCCGTCGTAAAATCCACCGGCCAAAAATTAACGTAACCGCCCGATGCCGCCGCTTTCGAACTGAAAGAGATCGCCAATACGTTGATTAGCGGCAGGATGCACAATAAAGCGGCAAGAAATAACACGACAAAGTTAACAACGAGGAATACTTTGCGTCCAGTCGAAAGTTTATGCATTATCATACCCCCTTAGAAAACCCGATAGCCAGCATATTTATTCGCCAACTTGTTCGACCATACGATCAAACCAAACGCAATGACTGATTTGAACAGGCCGACTGCTGTTGCAACACCGTACTGCGCTTCGATGAGACCGATTCGGTAAACAAATGTATCAATAATATCACCAGTACTGTAGACCATCGGACTGTACAAGTTGAATACTTGCTCGAAACCAGCATTGAGCACGTCACCCAAGCTGAGAACAGTCATCAGCGTAATAATCGGCATCATGCCGGGTAGTGTAACGTGCCATGTTTGCTGCCAACGGTTGGCTCCGTCGACAACGGCCGCTTCGTACAGTTGTTGGTTAATGGCGGTCAATGCTGCCAAGTATACGATTGTGCCATATCCGAAACTCTTCCATGTATCAGTGATGACGAGTGTATAAGGGAACCAATTCTCGTTGCCGAGAAAGAATATAGGCTTTATGCCGAAATAGCCAAGGAATTGATTGACGATTCCGCTAGACGGCGACAGAATATCAACGACAATTCCGCCGAGGATGACCCAAGACAGGAAATGAGGGAAATAAATGATCGTTTGCACAGTCCGCTTGAAGAAGGCATTCGCCACTTCATTCAGTAAAAGCGCAACGACAATCGGTACAATCAGACCAGCTATAATTTTAATGACCGCAATGAACACCGTATTCCACAACACACTTGTAAAATTAGGCATATTCAACATATACTCAAAATTATCGAACCCGATCCACTTCGAGTTGAAAATACCTTTGGCAGGCTGAAATTTCTGAAAGGCAATAACGATACCAGCAATCGGCACGTAACTGAAAATGATGGTGAGGACGACCCCCGGAATTAACATAAGGTGAAAAGGGATTTCCTGCAGTTTCTTGTTCCAGGACATGATGTCACCTCCTATGTAGAATAAAGATGGGGAAAGCCATTGAATGCTTCCCCCATCGCATGATCTATACTTACTATCGATGCAGCGATCTTACTGCTTGGCAGCCCATTCGTTGACTTCTTTCGTAATTTGCTCTCCACCAAGCTTATTCCAATCTTCTACGAACTTATCGAACGTTTCAAGCGATTGTCCCATAATAACTTTGGTGAATACTTCTTCTTCCATCTGCTGGAGAGAAGCCATCTTCTCAACCATAGTCGGCGTTGATCCTCCATAGTAACCATCAAGCAAGTAATTATCTTCTAGTACATACTGATCAATGACGTCGAAGCTACTCGGCGTGCCGAATATGCGATCTTGTCCCCACTCAGCACGGTTGCCTGAGCGATGATCGACGATTCTGTCGTAGTAAGATTTCTCTTCCGTAGTCAAGCTAGACGGATCATTTGATTCCAATGCTTTCAAGACGTTGCGATGAGCATTCAAGTTCTTCATAGCCGGCTCCGGTCCAATGAAGTTATAAAGGTAAACTGGAATGCCACTTTCACTTACTCCGAAGCCTGTATCAGCTGGGGCATCCGGAGCAAAGCCTTCCATGCTGAAATTAAGTAATTTGATGATCGCTTCTGGATTTTTGCTCTTCTTGCTGACTGCATAGTAGAGCTGTACCGGCACTTTACCCATTGGCGTTGCTTTTACCTCATCGGCAGATACGATTGTGAATGCCTTCCACTCCGCATTTGGATCGTTCGTTGCGTTGTCCTGGATAACCGCTCCCGGCGAGGACATACCTCCATAGAACATGCCAAGCTTGCCACTGACAACCGACTCGGTCACTTTGGCGCGATCCTTAACACCGAATTCCTGATCAATTAACCCTTCTTTATACATTTCTTGTAGTAATTGTAGACCTTCTCTAACTTGCGGTTGAACGCTACCGTAGACCAAATTACCGGAAGCGTCCTTCACCCACTTCTGCGTATAGGCATGGAAGCCTGCAAAGTAGCCTGCTGCACCGAAATGATTATCCGTTAGGAATGACTTCGTGAAGCCGATACCGATCGTGTCAGCTTTGTTGTTACCGTCAGGATCTTGCGTCACAAAGGCTCTGGCGATGTTCACCACATCTTCCATCGTGTTTGGCTCGGGTAACTGCAGCTTCTCCAGCCAATCTGTTCGAATATGAAGAATTTGCAAACCATCTACCGCAGATGCTGTCTTTGGAATGGCCATCAGGCTACCATTGATTTTTGCTGTATCGAACGCCTTCTGATCCTGCTGCAGAATTTCTTTTGCAAGCGGGCTTGCGTATTGCTCATACACGTCTGTCAAGTCATATAACATGTCATTATCGGCCAAATCTGTCAGTTGCTTATTCGTTAGCCACATGACGTCTGGCAAGTCGCCAGAAGCGATTGTCACATTCATCTTCTGCTCAAATTGCTCGATCGGAACAGTCCACGTGTATTTCAAGTTGATGCCCAGATCATTAAGATACGCCTTGGTGTAAATATTATCCTCAATAGTGTCTCCGTTCTCGTACTTGTACGTGGACTCCGTATAGCGCCATGCCGTGACATCTACCGGCGGATCGTACTTAGCCGTTATATCGAACGGCGGTGCAGTGGAAGCGCCAGGCTGATTTACTGGAGCTGGTGAATTGTTGTTTCCGGCATTGTTGGAACCGCAAGCCGATAACATAAGCATGCCAACCATGGTCAGCAACGCAGTTGCTTTTACTTTTCTCTTCATATTCGTTGACCTCCCTTTATAAGTTCAAGTTATTGCTTACTCAAATGATAGCGCTTTATCGCAGGGGGAGACAATATTCATTGCTTGACATTCTGATCACGAGTTGACCTGATTGCAAGCGCATTCAATTCATCGCATTCCAATCTAGTCTTTATCGGTTAGCTAGCGAAAGGCGATATTCCTGCGGGGTCATGTTAAGTGCCTTTCGGAATGAACGCGTAAAATTCGTCGCTGTGCCGTAACCGAGAAGATCGGCAACCTCTTGAATTTTCAAATTCGGATCCTCTAACAATCGTTTCGCTCTTGTCAATCGGGCTTCCGCAACATACTCGGACAGGTTCATGCCAGCCACCTGTTTGAACAACCTCGACAAATATGAAGGATTAAAATACACCAAACTGGCCAGTCTAACAAGCGTAATTTCATCTGGATCATGCAAATGAGTCTGAATGTGTTTCTGGATCATAGAGACAACCCCGCTTGCTTTCCGCTCTTCCTCCTGATCCTGCAATTGAAATAGCACGTTGCTAACTTTACTAAGATAATCAATTGCTACAGGCCAAGATTCATGTTCATCTGGACGCATTAGCTTGTGTAGCCCAATGGTGGCATTCGCCTCTTTCGATAACTCCCACCGGTTTGTATAAGAGAATAAAATTAATGCAATGGCGTAGTATACCTCTTGTGCTTGAACATGGTGCATCGTATGTAGTTCTCTTAGTGCAACTGTTGCCTCACTCAACGTCTTGAAAAATTCTTCCTTTCGACCATGCTCTAACCGTTCGGAGAGTAAATCGAGCATAGCTGGTCGAACCCGCAGTCGGTTCAACTTCTGACTTTCTGCATCCTGATCACGTCTAGCAGCCTGTTTGTCTAAAAGCAATCCATGCGACCGACCGATCCGATAGTTCATCAGCATATGGATCTGAGCGAATCGCTCTGCAGCGTCAGTCCATACCATCGGACTGTCGTCCAATACAAGCGATAACTCCGCATCTACCGACTCCTTGCACGCTGCCTGAACCAACTCGAGACTGCCCTTTAGAAACTTCAGCAGCTTGGACCAGGCTTGCTGCATTGCTTCAGAAGAACGATCTTCAGATGAATTCAGCGGTTGTAGCATCCAGATAAGTTCATCTTGTTCATGGGCAAAATCGACGATCTCGGCATGAGAAGACAAATAAGTGCACGCAACAGTTCTAATGCGGATGAGCTGCTTAACCTTGTCCGAATAGGAAATATGGTTTGTTGAGCGGTTCACTCTCCCAAGCAGAATTAGCGTACTTTCGTCTGCACGTAACGGAATGTCTAGCGCAGTGAACTGTTTCGAATTAACCTCCCCCGCATCGATGCGTCCTTTCAACACCCCATACAAAAACTCCTTTCTTAGTAGCTCCTTGGCCTTCTCGGACTGTTCCCTTGCCTGATCGAGCAAACTCTCAGCATGCCATTCCGCCTCAATATCCGCTACCGCCTGCGCGACGGTCTGAATTACTTTATCATAACCTTCGGTTTTTAATAGATAGTTGACGCATTCGTGTTGAATTGCAGTATAGACATATGAGAACTCATTGTAACCCGTCAGGAAGATCACGCGACATCTTGGCCACAACGCCCTTATTTCTTCTAACAATTGCAAGCCGTCCATGTCAGGCATCCTAATATCAGTAAGCACAATGTCAAATCTTGTATGATCGAATAGTTTGAGCGCATCTATTCCTGAATAAGCTTTATAAACGTCCAACTCCATATCCGGCACACCCTGCATTATTTCCGCCAATCCATCTGCAATAATCGCTTCGTCATCGACAACTAATAGACGATACATATCAATCATCCTCCTTCTTGTATTTCAATTGTGATTGTCACCTTTAATCCACCCAAGTCGCTACGAGTCAAGGAAAGTCCACTGTTATTTCCGAATTTCAGACGTATCCGTTGGTCTATATTAATTAAGGCTGTCTTCTCCTCATCTTCCATCACCTTCAAATTTTCATTCATTCTAGCAATTCCTTCGTCGTCAATATGCTCGCCGTTATCTTCAACAATCAGGCGAAGAATACATCCTTCCAGCTCGAAGCGAACGTCCAACTGACCGTTCTTAGATTTCTTCTCGAGACCATGCTCGAATGCATTCTCGATGAGTGGCTGCAAAATTAACCTCGGTACCATCACATGCCCTCCGTTTTCTGGCAATTCATTGAACGAAACTGACACTCTGTTGACGAACCGCATCTCTTGGATCTCGGCATAGACTTTCGCGTGCTGCATTTCTTTGGCCAACGGTACCTCGTCCGATTGATTGCGCGTTACGAATTGAAAATATTCTCCTAGCTGATTCGCGAACCGTTCTACCTGATCATAGTCTCTAAGACGGGTCATCGTATTTAGAATAAAGAAGCTGTTGTACAGGAAATGAGGATTTATCTGGGATTGTAACTGTTTTAGCTCCGCTCTTTGGGTCAAAATCTGCTGCTTGTACACTTGATCGATCAAAGATTTCAAGTTATCAATCATCGCGTTAAATCTTGTATAAATATACTGGAATTCATCCCGGCTTTCATGATAGATTTGCACGCTGACATCACCAAGTTCTACTTTTCGGAATGCCCTGACCAGTCGGTTAAGTGGTTTGTGAATATATTGGTATAAATATAACGAATAAATAAGCATAATGGTCAAAGAAACCGCTGCAAACCACAGAAACCAATTTCTAAACTTCTCAAGAGGTTGGAATACGGCGCTTTCTGGCACATACTTGATTAATAGGGCGCCAAAAAATCTGGATGTCGTGTGGACAGTCAAATATCGTTGACTATCGATGCTAAGAATACGCGCTGAATCAGCTTGTCCCTCAGCACGCCCATTGAGCAATTGCTGTACGATCTGGTCGTTCAGTTCGTTATCCTGATTCGTGACCTCTGTAAATTGCGGACTGCTGAAGATCAGTCCTTCTTCCGGCGTATTACTCATGCCATGTAGCGCCTGCCGTAGCTTATCCAATGATAATTCAATGGAGACGATAAAGATTGGCTCGCGATTGCTCATCGGTAGCAAGTATGGAAAGGCTGCAACCAAATACATGCTACCACGGAAATTAACGACCTGAACCTCGTCCAAACTCGGAAGTTTCATAAGCTCGCCATAAATGTCGCTGTCAAAATCGGATACGCTTAATGCGGATATCGTTTTCTCAATGGCAGGTATGTAGGTATAGACTTCTTTGATGTAAGCGCTACTGTTACGTATGGCGTTAAGTCGTTGTTGTAAGCTTAATATTTTCTGCATTTTTTCAATAGAATTTAAAGATTCAGGAATTGCTGCAAGCGCATTCAAATTCGTGTCACTTAAATAATCAAGTTGCAGAGCTTGTATGCGACTGAACTCATTCTCCAGTCCAACGAAATATTGCGATACTTGCGAAGTCATCGAATTAGATATCTCCGTCTGCAAGGTTCCGATTCCCCAGTTATAGATGACAATCGCCAACGTATACAGCGGCAATAAAATACAAATAAACGAAAGAATTAACCGATTAAGTGCGGTTTTCTTCCATGGATTTCTGATCAATTTCACAATAAGCACCTCCTTGTCAATCTTTACAAGCTATATCCTTTTATAACATAACGGGTACTTATAGGGGCGTCAACTACTTTTAAGAGAGATGATTGTTCGTCAAGATAGTGAACAATTTCACAGATAAGTATAAACAACTGTAACTTCGAACACATCAAATATTAAGAGTTTGAAGCATTAACTATTGTTATCAAGGCAAAATGTTATTCCGCGTACTTACCTGATCTTTATCTAAAAATAAAAAAAATCGTTGCTTAGTACAATGGCAAACTAATAGCCATTACTAAACGAACGATTTCATTGTGTAATAAATATGACCCTCCAACCGTAGTTTAAAACCTAACCTTTTGTTGCCGCTAAGCGTAACTTTACAAACACCAACGGTGCAATGGCTATTGTCCATAACCCAATAACTCCGTATCTTAAGAAATCAGCAATAGCTTCTTCTGGTAGAAATAACTTAAATCCTTCTTTAATTAAGATGACACCAACCAAACCGATTAAGCAAGCGAATACTTTATGTAACCATGACTTTGATATGACGAAATTAATCTTCTCTCTTTCCCATACATGTCCAAGTATAGAGAAAGCTAATAATCCACAAGCTTGATAGGCACCTTCTTGATCTAATCTCCCGTTAGTCATTCCGTGATATAGTGGTAGCAGAATAATTGGAATACTAATAGCTGTCGCTATCCAGATTCGATTCGTTAATGTACTAAGCAATTGATTACGGATAACAAGCGAGGCAATGAGTACGATAACAGCTCCTAAAAACCAACCAAACAAAACATCCTTTGGAAAATGTACACCCGAGTAAAGTCTAGCAAAACCTACTCCAATGATCATAAGAATTGTAAAAACAGTATATGATCTTTTGCGAATAACGGATGCTAAAAAAGCCCATACAGCAAAACTATGCTGTGAATGACCACTTGGGAATGAGTAACCACCTTGTTCTACTAACGATTTAATGCGATCTGCATGCAACTGAAAAGGTCTTAAATATTGAAATAAATCTTTCATAAATACATTTACATAATAGCTAACAAAAAGAACGATCGCTAGCTGGAAACCTACTCTTTTGGATACTAACCAGTAGATGATTGGCAGTAGAATCGTGAAGAACGTCACTTCTCCAGTAAAGTTAATGAATTTTACAATAGAATCTACGAAACTTACACGTAATTCCATTAAGCGTTGTAGCAAATCAACTTCCCAATCCAAAAAGTTCGACACGCAGTTGATTCCCCCCTCAATTCGTCGTTGGTATAATGTTACAATTATAGTATATGGTTTGTACATTGATGTAAATGACTAGATTTATTGATTAATTGAAAGAATTATTGCCTTTAACAGATAGATTTTTTGTGAGGGCTATTCTTGTTCCTCCAATTGGGCATCTGTTATGATTTCTCTCATAAGAGGTGTTACATAAAAACAATTTTCCAAGTCTTCCTCTTCCAACATTGCCCAATAGAAAACTGTATTATGGTGAATGCTTATATCCTCGAGAAGGAACTTCCTAATAGTATTTCTCCAATTCCCCTCAACTCTTTCTATTCTTATGGCATCGTCGTATGATGAAATAATAATAATCATTAATGCAAACTTTTCTTCTGCATTTAATTCTACGATTTTGTAAGCAGACAAAAATTCGGATATTCTTGATGAATCCGACACTACGTATTCCCAATCTTGAGAGAATTCATCAGGAGTAGGTAATCCAATTTTCATTACTAGTCCTTCAATAGCTCCTTTTGTAACATAGTTATGATTGATCGAATTCACCCCCTATTTTTACCTATACTGAAGAATATGCTTTATTAAATGGAAGAGCAGATCTTAAAGTCGTCCCTTTGAATCATGTTTATTCTCATTTCATTATCAACTAATACAAATTCGTTCAATTATTGAAAGATTCTGTATCCTTAATTGCTACATAATTGGTCTTATTTAATAGAATACATCCTTCTAACAGGTTAGATAACCAAGTAGAGATAATATCGAACCCTTCTTCTACTTGAATTTTTCAAAAAATTTGCATTAGATATCACAAGCGTATAGATAAAAAAACCTTGGAGATATACTTCCGCTTCAAGGTTAACGTGTTATTTATCAAAACTAGCTTTCATCTTATAAAACAAATCTAGGTGTTCTTTTTCTCTTTCAATTATTCCATAATGATGGTCATAATTTAGCACAATTTCTTTATAACCAACGATTGTTGAGATCTGTTCACGCATTGGTTCTCCAATAAAATTGAAATAACAAGAATCAGGAATCTTATGTTCAGTTATTTCAAACCATTCATATGGAAACCATACAGGATCTAAGTCTAAATCAGAATCTTGATGGTCAACTTTTAGCAAATAAAACATATAATTATCCCAATTACCGATCGAATAAACATTGTATATTTGCCCAATTACTACTGAATCGCAATGATAATTCTTTGGATATGCTGCTTTCTCTGATAACGAATTACTAGTGTTTGAAATGCATTTTACTTTCATGAAGTACCTCACTTCAATTATTTATCCTTTACGAAGAGTCAACACTTTCTTTAGTTCTATAATGTCCTCGTTATATTGTATATTACAAATTAGTTTATTCTTAAGGACTACATTCGATATTTTACGGATGGAATTCCTTAATACCTGAATTTCAACATCTGTCATTTCAATAATTGCTTCACCGTTTGACGTTCTTTCTAGAAAAGATAATTGAACTTCATTACCATTATCACTCTTTTTACCTCGAACAATATAGGGACCATCCATAAAACTGAAATTTGCAGTTGTTCCAGCTGAAGCATTAGCTAATATGTTAGCCGATTTGTTCCACCAAGTTAATATTACTACAATAAAGTCATTCCAATTTTCAAAAGGAAAGAATCTGTCGTCTAATTGAAAAAACACTTCACCTGTAATTGAACCATTTTCACTTATTTCTACTGTGTCTTCATTAAAAATTATTTGGATCAAATCATCCACCCTAACTATCTCATATTTTTACAACCACGTTTTTCATCTCGTTTGAAGCCAAACCTAACTTCGTAATAGAAAAGGGTGAATAATCTACTCCAAACGAAAAGAATTTCCCGTAATCTCAATATCAGGGTTAAGTTGCTTCAGCTGGATACCGTATTCTTTCTTCATTCTAGAAACATGCAATGACTCCAAATTCGGAAAGTACGACTTAAGTTCAACGAGGTCCACTTGCACATTACACAAAATAAAGTCAATATGTTTGACGAACTTTAATTCTGTAAGCTCACATAAATTCATTTCATTTGGACAGCTGTTTACAATTAATGTTTCTATCTTCTCAAATGTTTTTAATGTCCGCAGATCTAGTTTTTTGCATCCATCTACAATTATTCTTGTAATACTACTATTATCTCCTGTAAAGCGTTCTAAGCTACGGCAACCTAATACATAAATTTCCTTTAAGTCTGGAATGGCAGCTATATTTCCTAACTCCTTAAATTTCCCTTTCCTAAATCCAATAAATTCAAAAGGTACTCCTCTCCACTGGGTAAAATCCACCTCCATTGAGCGATTTAAGTCTAGCTTAGTTAAACTTCTGCAATCAGCAATTGCTGATAAATCTTCTAATCGTTCCACAAATAGATCTATAGATTTTACTTGGGTCTTGGAAATTCGCGAAATATCTCTTTGTTTATTACGAATGGTTTCTATTAAGATGTATTCTCCCTTATCAAACCATTCAATGCCCTCGAAAGTTTTGATATTTTGTCCATATATATGTAATATTCTTAATTCGGATAAAGTGCAAAGTACATTAAGATTAGTCAAAGTTGAATTGTAATTAATGATGAGACGTCGAATACGATCCATTCCTTCTATTTTTCTTAAATGCTCTATAAAAGCATCTGCATCAATTTCTACACCTAATGAATTACTTATTCTCATACTGTCATATTGCGGTTCTATATTCACTAACTGAGAAAATTCACTCTCTTCAACTGTTATCTCAGTCGACATCAGAATCACCCTTCCAAATAAAGAAACATCGATTGGAACAAACGGAATAAAGTATTATTAAGGTATATTCACAAGATTCATTAAATTTTCTATTTCCACATTTATATCCATTTATAATTCCCCGTTACATTCCGATTATTTTTCTGGCTTCTTCCTCCGTCATTGGTTCGTTAACATCTGTCGCTTTTATCACTAATGTAGCATCTTTACCAAGACTTCCTTGATGAGCGAGTTCAATGTCAACGTGACTAACAGGAGCACAATAATCCCGATAATACTGTAATAAATATGATGTTACTACCCCAATATCCTTCTCAGACAAGATTATATTAAATCTTACTCCCTCTTGGGTTATTTCTGATTCTCCCTTTATACTTAATAATATATTGATTGATTCTACTGACTTAGTAGAACATAAAATAACTGATTCTGTAAGTGTATCTTGCACCATCTGTAATTCTAAAATAAGTGGTGGCAGTTCATTATAAGATAACTCAAAACTAATGGACCATGACTCTTCATTATACCGATTTAACAAGATACCACTTAATAAATTAAGTACTCTTTTCATCTTGAGCTTCCTTTCCGTTAGGATAAAAGCGCGTTTTATAATACTTCACCAGATTAGGAATTATCTAATAATCCTATATTTATTTTAATCCATAATTCAATAATTAATAGCAACTCTTCCGTTTCAATAGTACATTCTTCTAGTACACCGTCTGTTGCAAATAAATTACATACTGTAGTGTAATCTTTTCATATATGTAGATCTACGATATTACCACCATATTGTGTTGACTCAATCTTCCCTGTTATAACATCATTAAGCATTTTAGAAAATATTGTTTTTGAAAATCCTTCCATATCATATAGCATTACCTCAACAGGAGCAATTTCTGCAGGCAATTTTATTTTTTTGAAATAAAGTCCATCATCCCTATAATCTATAATAGAATACTTGTATTTCATGATAAATAGCCTCCGATCTATTAAACATATTCACTATACCTTCTCTAATAAAATATCTGGGGCGACGACTTCAATTATTACTTCTTGAAAAGGGATTATATAATGCTCTCTTCAATATGATCATCAAATTCAATCGAAATATCATTTGTGGTCATTCTTATTTCTTCCAAATTTATTGCTATATCGATAAATCCAACCATCTTCCGTGTATAGTTCTCCTGCAAGTCCATCGCTTACTTCCCTAATGTTAACAATACTATTTTCATCTGATTTAATCGTTACCGTTATTTCTTCTTCATTTTCTAACGACCACAACAAATGATGTAATGTTGTATCTACAATTCTTGGAAATAACATCGCTACGAATTTCAGTTGATCAGAGTTAAACGACTTTAGTGTCTCATACAGTTGTTGTGATTCTTCATCTTTCATTCTCCCACTGAATACTCTTTCCCAATCATCAATCGCTTCATCTCTGACCTTACTCATTAAGTACTCGCCAAACATATCTAATGCACTTTTTTGAGTCATCTATAAATTCTCCTTTTAATTATTTTTACCTTGGAACATTAGTTGGGCTCTTACTCCGTTCAGTATCGTATATTGGTATTCCAATTCCTACCTAATAGATTTAATTTTATGCATACTAATATGTAATAAATTTTCTTTTTAACTATTCTGCCATATATCCAGTTTTTTCAACATTCATTTTAAATTTTATTCAAGAAAACCACATGGATTTTTTACATTCACATGTGGCTAAATGTCCCAACTAATTAAGTGCCTTAATCTAAATTTCGTCGTAAAGTCGTTTAGCTGGCCCATAAGTTGGATTTCTATCTAAGACGTCTTGAATAATCGTTTCAGTACTTTTTATACTATTCTCACTTAATAATACAGTTGCATATAGGACTGCTACTCTGTCGTTTTTATTGTTTAGAAAATATGCTTTTTCAATACATTCCCTAGCACTTGTATATTCCCCAATCTTCAAATAGCACCTGTAAAGTAATTCGAATGTCTTGAAATGATCTTGTAATACTACAGATTGTTGGAAAAACTCTACTGCTTTTTTATAATCATTCATTTCATAACATTCCATTCCCAACCCATAGTAATATCTACTATCCTTAATCATTTTAAAGGGACATCTCCTAAGTTTTATTATACTTGCTTCACTAGAATTTTTATTTCATTTTTAACCTTTTCATTCATCTATGATAGCTTTAAGCGAGTATTAATGTCTACTTATTCAGGGTTACCTTCACGTCAAACCAATCAAGGATTCTTTCTTACTAATTCACTCAAACTCTTTTCAACCGCTGCCACAAATGAACAATCTAGATAATCTTTATTTTTTCAATAAAACTTATCTTTCGTAGCCACTTTTCTTGATCAAAACTAATTTCATCCCCATTATTTTCAAGTATAAACTTAGCTAGTAAAATAACAGCCCGATTATCAACAAACGGCGCATCATCATCAATTTCAATTCGTACTCCTTTTCTAAACAGTTCATCACTTCCTACTCTTGAAATACTTGCATTCGATTTCCACATTATACTTTCTAATACCTCAATTGTTGGTAAAGGTTCTGAGCTCCTAACTCTAATACTAATCTCCATTCATAACACCTACTTTAGATAATCAACAGCTTTTCTCAAATTCTTTAATATCTCTTTATATTGACTATAGTTTAATGTCGTATCATTAGTAAAGTAGATGACTGTCTGCTCTTTCTTACGAATTTGATATGGCAATGAGCGCACTAAAAAAACTTGAGGTTTTCCACCACCAATATCACTAAGTAATCAAGTCATCCAGGCAAAAAAATGCAATGTCTTTTCACCCTCTCTATCGGGGCGTAGAATTCAACAGTTGCGAAGAATTTTGAAAAACGTAAGATATTAAAGATAACAAAAAACAGATCAATCATGGTGGAATCTGACCATAATTCACCTGTATTATGTAACGCAATAGAGTTATTTAGGTTGTACTTTTAAATTGCGTGCAAATAAAGAGGTGAAGTCTTGATACAGGTATTACCTGTGTTAGATGTGTTATTGTCTGAATGTCGGTTTCATTCGGCACTAGATAGACCCCACCAAAAATAAACTTTGAAAGGCATGTAGCCAATCAAAGTTTTATTTTTGATGAGATCTATTCTAAACTTTTAATACATTAATCTTCAAAATATTCATCAATATTTTTTTCATCACTACAACCCACTATAAGTTCACAACTATCTGGTGTAAGAAAAACCCCTAATGTTTGAACGGTCAACTCTTTGCTAGCTGGCTCTAGGTGATAATGTCTTCCTTCTTTATAATTATGAGCCAATCTAATCAACTCAGTTCCTAAACCTATTAGGGCATTTTTGCTCAGAAATAATGATACTTTTGAAGACTTAGTTATTTCGTTTCCAATGCTATCAAAAACTTGTAAAACACATACGTTATCTGCCAATCTTTCAAAGTCATCATTTTCATCGTTCTCGATATCAATCAAATATTTCACAATATTATCTCCCTTCTAAAATCTATCAATATTTTTTCATTATTATCCACTAAAATATGATATGACTCTCTAGATTTCCACTTACCAGCAGAGGTTATAGTTTGTATTTCTACATTTAAATTTCTTGATAAAACCTAAACCTGGAACTGCACTTTCCTTCGCATTCTTTTTCAGCGAAGCTGTCATATTGAATTTACTAGTAGAACCCGATTTAACATAGGATAAATAATCAAATCCTACTCCAATCATGACATCAATCGCATAATTAACAATGACTTTACCAAGGAGCGCAATTAGTACTGGGATATTACCGCTTGGATCTACATACTTATTCGGATTATTTTGCACATACGTATACAGATTCAAACTCAGTGGATTTTTATTGTCACCCTCTACGGTGTCCTCACTAATAAATCTACCAATACTAGCATCGAAATATCGGGAACGTGCATTATTCAGTCCACTCGTATAATCATAACCTAATCCTGTGTATCCGAATAGATTATCTGGTCCTGACCAGTTCATGTCAAACTTCTCATCGTCTAATGCAATGCCGAACTCATCATAGTCGTAACGAGCTGCTATTGCACCTTCTGGATCCATCAAACCTATTGCACTTCCACGCACATCTGATAAAGTAAGTAATAAGGGTTACCATTTGTCAGAATTGGCCTCGTAATTTATTCTGAGTCGCATAGAGATTTATAAAACGAAAAGAAAACCACATGGTGTTGTTCTCTCTCATGTGGCTTAATCTCCAACTTTTATTAACGACTATCTTAATAATATTTCTTCATATTCGAACTTTATCAATTTTATCTTATAGTTACTATAAAGTTCGTGCTCTGATATTACCGATCCAGAAATATATCTGCCATCGTCTACTTCCTTCATTATGAAAGGAATATCATTATTGTAGTTCCTATTTCGAATCTCGTCCTCCAATTTATAATCTTCTTCCCTCACATTTAAATAAATCTTTTCTGAATCCCCATCTTGAAAAAATATGACATCTTTCTTTCCACTTTTTAAGCTTTGTTTCCAATTTATTTTTTTTTTACTACCAATACCGCTCTCAGCTCTAAAACCATCAAATTTAACAATTACTGTATCCTCTACAATCATTCTTTGTCCATTGATTTCATACTCTAAATGAAAAGGAAACTCTCCATAAGTATATTTAGGTTTAGGAGGATTTTCTTCAAATAAAAGTCCTACATAAATTAACAGCCATGGACCAATAGTTAGAGTAAATATAACTAGTATAAAAACCATAGGAATTATTATTGTTTTTTTCAGTTATATCCCTCCTCTTTTAAGGCATTAATTACTGATTTCATGGAATGGTTTTTTATTCCATTCTTGACTATAGTTTTCCCACTAGCCAGCCAATTTGTGGGATGCTGATTTGGGAGATACACTGCTTTTCCGTAAAATTTAGCAGGAGTACCCATAGATCCTGTCAAGGCATCACCATTAACAGCATAATGCACCATAGTTGCGCTATATTCATTCCATCTTTTCTTGTCTCCTTCATCGAGCAAATCATACAATGGTGTGCTGGGCGTTGCAGAGTTGAAAGTAATAGCATTGGTGTTTGTAGCTAGTGCATTTGATGTAGCTTCTGCACCACCTTTTGAATGTCCGATCATAGTAAACTCATAACCCTTTTTATCATTTACAAATTCTACGGCATAATTAATCGAATCAACCATATCAGTAGACATACCCATTGGTTGTTGAAGATTATTTATCCAATCACCACCAGTCGTTGTTCCTTTATTAACTAATGCATATTCAGTTATACCATTAGACTTTGATCCTCTTCTATATACTCCTATTTTCATTCCTTCTTTGTTCTTTATAATATCCACCAAGAGCCATCCACCCAGTAAATATTTTTTGTTTATTTCATCATTTATTGCATCGTGTACATGCTGAGCCATATAAGCTGCTTCTAAAGGAGTAGGTATATACCCACTAGGATCAATATACATCAACGGATTATTATGCACGTACGTATAAAGGTTCAATGTTAGCGGATTATTCAATTCCCCTTCATACGTATCCTCATTGATAAACCGTCCAATACTAGCATCGAAGTATCGTGCACGTGCATTATTCAGCCCACTCGTATAATCATAACCTAATCCTGTGTATCCGAATAGATTATCTGGTCCTGACCAGTTCATGTCAAACTTCTCATCGTCTAATGCAATACCAAACTCATCATAGTGGTAACGAGCCGCTATTGCACCCTCTGGATCCATCAAGCCTATGGCACTTCCACGTACATCTGACAAGTAGTACAGCGTAGTAAGAGCATTACCTGAATTAGCACCGCTTGCCCCAGGTGTTGGCTCCCAATCATTGCTTGGATCACCACTAGGTAGGTAGCTCATACTAACCCGTTCGCCTAATGCACCGTACGTAAAGTTTTGCTTCCAGTTCTTATCCTCACTCATCGCCATTAACGGTTCTACATAATTTAATGTCGTATCATTAGCGAAGTAGATGGAAGTCTGCTCTTTCTTATACTGTGACTCCCAGCCTGTTCTCTCTCCAAGTGGATGTCCATCTGGATAAGAGCTTGCTGCGTCCAAGCTGCCTAGCTCCGTTCCCATATAGACACGATTATGATCGCCATCATATCGGTAGGTCGTTACATCTCGCGCTTCATTCGTATGACGAGTCAAACGATTCGCATCATTCCATTCATATTGCTCTAGCAATGCTGCATTCAAGCTGTTCATCACTAATGTATAGTTAAAAAAACCTTGGAGAGATATTTCCTCTCCAAGGTTAGAGTATTAATTATCTATACTAGCTTTCATTTGATAAAATATATCTAGGTGCTCTTTTTCTCTTTCGATTATTCCGTAGTGGTGGTCATAATTTAATACAATTTCTTTATAACCAACAATTGTTGAAATTTGTTCACTCATTGGTTCTCCAATAAAATTGAAATACCAAGAATCGGGAATCTTATGTTCAGTTATTTCAAACCATTCATATGGAAACCATACAGGATCTAAGTTTAAATCAGAATCTTGATGATCAACTTTTAGCAAATAAAACATGTAATTATCCCAATTACCGATCGAATAAACATTGTATATTTGCTCAATAACTAATGATTCGCAATGATAGTTTTTGGGATATTCCACTTTCTCTGATAAGGAATTACTGGTATTTGAAATACATTTTACTTTCATGAAGTACCTCACTTCAATTATTTATCCTTAAATTTAAAATCATCATATTTACCGGTTCTAATATTATACACCCAATGTATTTCAACCCCTTTAATTGTTCTGCTCATTTTAACCCAACCATCACTATGTTTCCACCTTTTATCCTGCATTAACGACGGCATTTTTAATATAGTACCTTTCTTAGGGTCAGTCATTGCCTTTTGCATTGAAGTCAATTCTGTATTATTTTTTGGAGAAGTTCTACCTGTTGATCCTTTGCCTAATGGCTTGAAACCAGGGACCCAAACACACTCGGTATTATGAACCCAAATTCCGAGATCAGTTACATAATACGTATGATAGCAAAGTTAAGTAAATATGCGGTTAGGGGGTAAGATTCCTCTGCGAAATTGTGAATAAACGAGCAAAAGGAAGAAATCCAAGCTAGACTTCTTCCTTTTGCGTTTAATAGAAGCTAGTCATGTCCCAGTCACTACTATTATTTACTTAAAATGCTCCACATTTTCTCTAATTCTTCGATATCGTCAGATTGCCAATTTCTTTTTTTAATATCTTTCAATAACTGTTTGGTACTTTTTAATAAAGTTTTTTTTAAGTTATTGATACTAGTTTGACATGTAAAAAAAATGTGTTCAGAGTTTTTCTTTTCTTTGATAAACTGCAATTCTACAAAATCATCTGATAATTTAATACCTTTTACTAATAATGGTCCATCCATAAATTCAAATTCTTGAACAATTCCATTTTGACGATTACTAATTAAATTTATTATTGCTTTGTCCCACCAAGTTAAAATTACAACAATAAAGTCATCCCAACCTTTTTCGGGGAAATAATTGTCATAATATGAAAAGTAAATTTCACCAGTAATAACATTGCGATTATTAATAGATAAAGTATCTAAACATATGTTAATTTCAATTTCTACCAAATCCTCACTTAAAACTTAGGATACGCAGTTTCTATAACTTTAGATTTGGTATTAACCCACATTTCTATTGTTATTCCACCACTTTGTGCTGCTCTACCGCCTGCTTTAGAGTGCCCTGACATAATATGCTCCATATCAATTCTTACTTTTTTATATGAAGGTAAATTAATAGCTTTACTTGTACCCTTATCCTTTGCCTTCTCAGCTTTCTGTGCTGCCTTAATCTCATCCGCTAACTTTAATCCTCGTTTAAATTTCTTGATAAACCCTAAACCTGGAACAGCACTTTCCTTCGCATTCTTTTTCAACGAAGTTGTCATATTGAATTTACTAGTAGAACCCGATTTGATATAGGATAAATAATCAAATCCTACTCCAATCATGACATCAATCGCATAATTAACAATTACTTTACCAAGGAGTGCGATTAGTACTGGAATATTACCACTTGGATCTACATACTTATTTGGATTATTTTGCACATACGTATACAGATTCAAACTCAGTGGATTTTTATTGTCCCCTTCAACGGTATCCTCACTAATAAATCTACCAATACTAGCATCGAAGTATCGTGCACGTGCATTATTCAGTCCACTCGTATATTCATAACCTAATCCTGTGTATCCGAATAGATTATCTGGTCCTGACCAGTTCATGTCAAACTTCTCATCGCTTAATGCAATGCCGAACTCATCATAGTGGTAACTAGCTGCTATAGAACCCTCAGGATCCATCACGCCTATTGCACTTCCAAGAATATCTGATAATGGAATTAATGAGGGTTATCATTTGTCAGGATTAGCCTCGTAATTTATTCTTAGTCGCGTAGAGATCTGTAAGACGAAAAGAAAACCACATGGAGTTGTTACACTCGCTAGTGGCCGTAGTATCAAATCTTTGGTTATAGTATAAGCTGATGTATTTTAGTCGAATGCGAACTTCATTGCACCTTCACTGCTTCTTTTTTCTTCACATCAACTTTATATTGTTTATACGGCAAGGGAAAGTTTGATGTCGTATGAACAATATATTTATCCTCTTCAAGAGTAGCTTCTAATAAAATCCAACGGTTGACCGTCCCCTTTGATAACACTCTGATCTTATTTACAGGTATATCCAAAGGAATCCGAATTTCTTCACCATTAGAACTGCTTTTAATATAAAGCCGGGCATGACTATTTTTTTGAAATAAATTTATTAATTCAATTTGATACTCATACTTACCATCCGTAGTTATTTGCAATGTATCCGTCTCTATATTTTCGGATAACCAACCACTAGTGTTTACATTTTTGAATAATGTTGGACTTAATGATAACATGCATAAAATTATTATAGAAACAGCTACTACACCCCACAATGTCGTAGGAATCCACCCTTTAATAAGTAAGATTAATGATAAAATAATTAACAATAATGATGGTATTCCAAAATAGACAAAAACGACTGTCGATACTAAATCTACTCCTCGTTGGAAATTTGCTGTTGCTCCAAAGATAAACCAGATAATGGAAGATAGATTAATTATAATGGCTAATATCCATATAGCTCTTAATATATGCTGCAATAGCACCACCCCTTTTTATGCTTATATGAAATATATACGGACTGCTTATTACAGTCCGTATATTAACGAATTAATTATGGTTTTACATAGAAATCTTCTAGTAGTGGTTGAATAGACGTTTTCCAGACATCTACATTTGAATGCATTACTGAATGAGCCTCAATATTATCATATTTTTATCAACCTCAATTTTCACATTTGCCGCACTATTAAATGTGCGACGAGCCTTTGCTAGTAACCAAATACTACCTCCATTAATTTGAATTGAATTACGTTCATTATAAATATGAAGATGCTGTCCTACTTCTTGTTTAAGCTGATATCCTCTTACTGGAGTTGCAATGGTTACAAGTGTTTCAACTTTTATTTTTTCATCGGCCAAAAGATTAGCTATCATAATAGCTACATTTCCTCCATGACTATGACCTACCAGTCTTATAGGTTCATTTGGGTTATTTTTTCTCCATTTAATTATTTCTGCTGCTATATCATCGGCAGCATCACTTCTAGCTGAAGTCTTATTACCTCCTGACCAACGTGGAGTTTCTACATCTTCGTTATATAATTTACCAATATACTTAACAAAATCAGAGGTCCAAGTTGCTTCAGGATTATCTACTCCCTTAAGATTTGTACCATGAATGAGCCAAATTTTATTCCCACTTGGATCAGTATAAATCAATGGATTATTTTGCACATACGTATACAGATTCAAACTCAGTGGATTTTTATTGTCACCTTCCACGGTATCCTCACTAATAAATCTACCAATACTAGCATCGAAGTATCGGGAGCGCGCATTATTCAGTCTACTCGTATAATCATAACCTAATCCTGTGTATCCGAATAGATTATCTGGTCCTGCCCAGTTCATGTCGAATTTCTCATCGTCTAATGCAATGCCGAATTCATCATAGTGGTAACGAGCGGCTATTGCACCCTCTGGACCCATCAAGCCTATTGCGCTTCCACGTACATAATCGGCTTGTATTCAATTTAACAATATAATCCAACTTATGGTAGGAGAGTTACTCCCACATCTCCTGAAAGCCTATTCTATCGACTTCTAACGCTTCTTCATCTACTTTTTCCCCACTAATACTTTCGTCCTTAAACAAGCGTAAAAGCGTGTATCCTTGTGCCTGACAATATGCTTTGATTTCATCTACTTGATAAGCAAGGCTATATACATGTAAGAACAAAAGGGAAACAATGATAAGATTTTGTAGAACAGACACGATGGTAACTGATGAAAGTGGAAATGATTGGACCTACTGATTAATTTGTTAAAACATTGTACAGAGTTACAGAGTTTATAGGGATTATGTATACTCTTTGAATAGCAAGTCGTTTATTCGGCACTAGGTAGACACAAAAAGACCATAAGAGAATAATCCTCCTATGGTCAAAGATATTATTTATTCATGCAAACTTTTTTCAACTGCTTCTGAGAAAGTAGTTTTTATATAATTATCTACTTTTTTCCTATATTCATTTAGTTGTATCCATTTACCTTTATCTATACTGATTGATGTATTACATCTTTCTGCTATAAATTCAATTGCTTTATATAACGCCCTAAAATCAACAAAACACGCATCTTCATCAATCTCAATTGATAATTGTTGTTCATTATCGATAGACTCTATTTCAAAATAAAGATATTCTTTAAACTTTGGATGCCCCCTCCATCTCTCATCATCCAACCATTTATCCCACGATAATGTAAGAGAAGTACCAATTATTAAACTATCTTGCTGTCCTACCCTAGATATATTTACTCCTTTTTTCCACATAATATTTACTAACTCATCTACTACAGGTAGACAATTCTTATCATTTACTTTCAGGAAAAATTTCATAATACCCTCCTTAGTTATTCAACCAATCCACAGCTCTTTGTAAATACTTAAGAAGTTCTTGTTTCTGACCTTTGGTTAAGTTTAATTGCTTTGGCACTTGCGGTTCTAATGGAAGTTTAGGGTCAATTCTTACATCTACTGTTGAATTTTTACCGCCACCTGCTTGTATCTGAATTTTTTTACCATCAGGTTCTGCATCAACTCTTAACTTAACTTTCTTACCATTTATTGTAGTTTCTAAAGGTTTCCCAAAGGTTTTACTTGTAATTTTAATATTACTAGAACCCTTACTTCCAGCCTTTTTAGCCTTTGCAGCTTTCTGTGCTGCCTTAATCTCATCCGCTAATTTTAATCCTCGTTTAAATTTCTTGATAAACCCTAAACCTGGAACAGCACTTTCCTTCGCATTCTTTTTCAGCGAAGCTGTCATATTGAATTTACTAGTAGAACCCGATTTGACGTAAGATAAATAATCAAATCCTACTCCAATCATGACATCAATCGCATAATTAACAATGACTTTACCAAGGAGCGCAATTAGTACTGGAATATTACCACTTGGATCTACATATTTATTCGGATTATTTTGCACATACGTATACAGATTCAAACTCAGTGGATTTTTATTGTCACCCTCTACGGTGTCCTCACTAATAAATCTACCAAGACTAGCATCGAAGTATCGTGCACGTGCATTATTCAGCCCACTCGTATAATCATAACCTAATCCAGTGTATCCGAATAGATTATCTGGTCCTGCCCAGTTCATGTCGAATTTCTCATCGTCTAATGCAATGCCAAACTCATCATAGTGGTAACGAGCGGCAATTGCACCCTCTGGATCCATCAAGCCTATTGCGCTTCCACGTACATCTGACAAATAGTATAACGTAGTAAGAGTATTACCTGAATTAGCACCGCTTGCCCCAGGTGTTGGCTCCCAATCATTGCT
>Ga0160441_100191_pt1 | contig 63368 bp, 62 predicted proteins | sample HID1971K_E1MG_FD_108260 | JGI IMG/M metagenome (GOLD analysis project Ga0160441, IMG submission 108260) | Enriched millipede-associated microbial communities from UW Madison campus, WI, USA - HID1971K_E1 MG | ecosystem: Host-associated > Arthropoda: Insects > Digestive system > Unclassified ... | reverse complement strand
TCCGCCCGGTCGACCCCGGCGAAGCGGTGGCGGGATGCCGGCGACAGCATCGCGCCGAGGCCGTAGGCGCCGTCGACATGGAGCCACACGCCGGTGCCGGCGACGGCGTCGGCGATCGAGGCGATGTCGTCGACGATGCCGAAGTTGGTCGACCCGGCCGTCGCGACGACGGCGAAGACGCTGTCGCCGTACTCGTCGAGCGCGGCGCGGACGGCGTCGCCCCGCAGCGTGCCGTCGTCGCCGACCGGCACGCCGACCACCTCGACGTCCATGACGCGCGCGGCCGACGCGATCGACGAGTGCGCCTCGACGCTGCAGACGACGCGCCAGCGGTCGGGCACCTGTGCCGCACCCGCGGCGCCGCCGGCATCCGACAGCCTGTCCCGCGCGGCCTCGCGGGCGGCCACGAGCGCCGAGAGGTTGCCGAGGGTGCCGCCCTGCACGAAGACGCCGCCCGCGCCGGTGGGAAGGCCGAATTCGGCCGCGAGCCAGCGCAGCACCTCGTTCTCCGCGTGCACGGCGCCCGCGCCCTCGAGCCACGAGCCGCCGTACAGCGCGCTCGCCGAGACGACGAGGTCGAACGCGGCGGCCGCCTTCGTCGGCGCACTCGGGATGAACGACAGGTACCGCGGGTCGTCGGTCGTGATGCACGCGGGCGCGAGCACATGCTCGAAGACGCCGAGCGCCTTGCGCGCCCCGATGCCGCCCTCGCTGATCGTGCGCCCGGCGAGGCGCGTCAGCTCGGCGGCCGGCAGCGGCTTGTCGAGCGGCGTGTCCTCGGCGAGCAGTCGCGCGCGCGAGTAGTCCAGGACGAGATCGACGATCGCTCGCGTCTCGTCGGTGATGTCGTGCATGCGGGATTCGTGGACGCTCATCGAGTCTCTCCAGAGTGGGGGGGTGGATGCCAGGGCGGGGGTGCGCGGCGGCGCGGTGCGGCGCGGCTGCGTGGCGGGTGCCAGCGCCTCGAAGGCCGCGGCGAGTGACAGCAGTGCGCTGTCGTCATACGCGCGGCCGGCGAAGGTGAGCCCCACCGGCATCCGGGTGTCGTCCATCGTGCCGAGCGGCACGGTCACCGTCGGGATGCCCAGGTGACGGATCGCGAGGTTGCCGTTCGCGACCCACACGCCGTTGCGCCAGCCGCGCTCGGCTGCGGCGGGGTCGACGTCCATGTCGGCCGCGCCGACGTCGGCGACCGCGGGGAAGGCGACGGCGGCGAGACCCAGGCCGTCCATCCAGTCCTCGAGATCGATGCGGCGTGTCTCCTCCAGCCCGCGCAGGCCTTCCGGCAGCTCGGGCATGTCGAGCCACGGCGAGACGCCCGGGTGCGAGCGCACCCATCCGGGGTACTCGGCGATGTCGTCGTCGAAGCCGGTGTAGCGGTCGGGCAGCGCACCGTGCGGGTGGGGGAAGATCCGGGCCCCGTCGACGGTCGCCAGCGAGTCGAGGGCCGGGTCGCCGTTCGCCGAGAGGAAGTCGTCCCACGCCCACGCCGACAGGTCGACGATCTCGCGGCGCAGGTACTCCGGCGAGACGAGGCCGCGCGTGGCGATCGTCGGAGCGCCGGGACGGTCGCCTTCGTAGTTCGTGACGGCAGGGAAGTCGACCTCGACGACCTCGGCGCCCGCGGCCTCGAGATCGGCCCGCGCTGCGCGCCACAGCGCGAGGATGCTCGCGCGCGTCTCGATGCGCCGCCCGGTCGGGCCGCCGATGCCCGTGCCGTCGGGCGCGTCGTCGATGCCGATGTACATGCGCGGGATGCCGATGCGCAGCCCTCGCACCGAGGCGCCGTCGGCGAGCGCCGGATACGAGGCGGGGCGGACGCCCTCGGCATCCGGAAGGTCGATCCAGGGCTGCGCGCGCCAGAAGTCGCCGCGGGCATCCGCGTCGTCGGCGACGATCACGTCGAGCACCTCGAGCAGGTCGGCCGTCGTGCGGGCGTGCGGGACGACGACGTCCATCGTGGGGACGAGCGGCCAGTTGCCGCGGGTGGAGATCACGCCGCGCGAGGGCGTGTACGCGCAGAGCGCGTTGTTCGACGCCGGCCCGCGACCGCTCGACCAGGTCTCTTCGCCGAGCCCGAAGGCCGCGTACGACGCCGCCGTCGCGGTGCCCGAGCCGTTGGACGAGCCCGACCCGAACGGGGCCGTCAGGAAATCGGCGTTGTAGGGGCTCTCGGCGCGGCCGTAGACGCCGCGCTGCATGCCGCCGTTGGCCATCGGCGGCATGTTGGTGAGGCCGAGGCAGATGGCTCCGGCTGCACGCAGCCGCTCGATCGTGAACGCGTCGCGCTGCGCGACGAGCGCCGCGAACGCGGGGGATCCGGCGGCGGCGGTGAGCCCGCGCACGAGGTACGAGTCCTTCGCGGTGTACGCGATGCCCTCGAGCGGTCCGCGGCTCTCGCCCGCGGCGCGGCGCGCGTCGGAGGCGGCTGCCTCGGCGAGCGCGTCGGGGTTCCGCACGACGACGGCGTTCAGCGCCGTCGCGGTGCTCGGCCCGTCGTACGCGTCGATGCGGTCGAGGTAGGCGCGCACGAGCTCGACCGCGGTCGTCTCGCCCGCCTCGAGGGCGGCGCGCAGGTCGGCGATGGAGGCCTCGACGACGTCGATCATCGCGCACCCCCCGCCGGCGCGACCGACGGCTGCTGCTGCGTGATGCAGTGGATGCCGCCGCCGCGCGCGAAGATCGGTCGCGCGTCGACGGTGACGACCTCGCGGCCCGGGTACGCGTCGGCAAGGATCGCCGCGGCCGCAGCGTCCGCGGCGCCCTCGCCGAAGCCGCAGGCGATGACGCCGCCGCCCGTGACGAGGTGGTTCACGTAGCTCCAGTCGACGAAGCCCTCGTCGTCGCCGGTGCCCGACCGCAGCGTCGCGGGTGCCGGCAGGTCGACGATCTCGAGGCGACGCCCCGCGGCATCCGTCTGCTCGGCCAGCAGCGCGCGCAGCTCGCGCGTGACGGCGTGGTCGGGGTGCGCCGGGTCGCGCTGGTCGTGCAGCAGCACGCGGCCGGGTGCGGTGAAGGTCGCGACGATGTCGACGTGCCCGTTCGTGCCGAATTCGTCGTAGTCGCGGGTGAGGCCACGGGGCAGCCAGATCGCGGTCGTCGCCCCGAGGGTGCGCGCCATCTCGGCCTCGACGCGGGCGCGGTCGGCGAAGCGGTTGCGGCGCGGGTCGAGCTGCACGGTCTCGGTCAGCAGCACCGTGCCCTGCCCGTCGACGTGGATGCCGCCGCCCTCGTTCACGAGCAGCGACGGCACGATCTCGGCCGAGACCGCCTCGGCGATCAGGCGGGCGTGGCCGGCGGAGCGCTCCCACCGCGCCCAGGCGGGCGCACCCCAGCCGTTGAAGATCCAGTCGACGGCGCCCAGGCGCCCGGTCTCGTCGTCGACGACGAAGGTCGGGCCGTGGTCGCGCATCCAGAACTCGTCGACGGGGGCCTCGACGATCTCGATCGCGCCGGGCAGCATACGACGCGCGCGCTCGGTCTCGCTCGGGTCGACGAGCATCGTGACGGGGGTGAAGGACGCGACCGCGGCGGCGACGGCGGTCCACGCCGCGTAGCCCTCGTCGCGCAGTGCGTCGGTGTCGCCGAGGGTGGGACCTTCGACGGGGAACGCCATCCAGATGCGATCGTGCGGGGCGGTCTCGGCCGGCATGAGCCAGGTCATGAGAACTCCTGGTGTTCGGGTGGCAGGTCGTCCGGGATCTGCGGTACCGTATTGATCAAGTGATCAACAACTGGGAGCGTAGCGACCGATGAGCGGCACGTCAACCACGCGGCGCACGCGCAAGACGCCCGACGCGCGGCGCGGCGAGCTCGCCGCCGCCGCGCGTGAGATCGCGCTCGAACAGGGGCTGGATGCCGTGACCCTGCGCTCCGTCGCGACCCGCGCGGGCGTCGCGCCGGCGCTCGTCGCGCACTACACCGACGGCATGGAAGCACTCGTCGCCGCGACGTTCGGCGACCTCGTGCGTGCCGAACTCGACGAAGTCACGGCGCTCGTGCGGGCGCGAGAAGAGCCCGCCGCGCGCATCGGCGTCCTGCTCGACACACTGCTCGACGGATCGCGCGGCGACATCACCCTCGTGTGGGTGCAGGCCTGGGGGCTCGGCGCGCACGCCGATGCCCTCGCCGCCTGCGTGCGCGCCGAGATGGATGCCTGGCAGGCGATGATCGCCGCCGAGATCGAGCGGGGGATGCGTGCCGGTGACTTCGCGCCCGCCGACGCCCCCGCGATCGCGTGGCACCTGCTCGCGATGATCGACGGCCTCAACGCGCACTCCCTCGTGCGCTGGAACGACCGGCCCGACCGGCGCACGCTCACGCGCCGTGCCGTCGCCGGCCTGCTCGGCATCCCGCCCGAGCGCCTCAGCGGCTGAGACGCGGCCTCACAGCCGCGACCACGCCTCGGTCAGCACGCCGCGCAGGATCTGCTCGATCTCGTCGAACTCGGCCGGGCCCACCGTCAGCGGCGGGGCGAGCTGGATGACGGGGTCGCCCCGATCATCGGCCCGGCAGTAGAGCCCGGCGTCGAACAGCGCCTGCGACAGGAACCCGCGCAGCAGCCGCTCCGACTCGTCGTCGTCGAAGGTCGTCTTGCTCGCCTTGTCTTTGACGAGCTCGATGCCGAAGAAGTAGCCGTCGCCGCGCACGTCGCCGACGATCGGCAGGTCGGTCAGCTTCTCGAGCGTGCGGCGGAAGACGGGCGAGTTCTCGCGCACGTTCTCGAGCAGCCCCTCCTCATCGAAGATGGCGAGATTCTCGAGCGCGACGGCGGCCGAGACGGGGTGTCCGCCGAACGTGTAGCCGTGCGGGAACGACACGTCGCCGTGGCTGAACGGCTCGTACACCCGGTCGCTGACGATCGTGCCGCCCAAGGGCGAGTACCCGCTCGCGACCGCCTTGGCGAACGTGATCATGTCGGGCTGGTAGCCGTACGCTTCGGCGCCGAAGTAGGTGCCGAGCCGGCCGAACGCGCAGATGACCTCGTCAGAGACGAGCAGCACGTCGTGCCGGTCGCAGATCTCCCGAACGCGCTGGAAATAGCCGGGCGGGGGCGGGAAGCATCCGCCCGAGTTCTGCACCGGCTCGAGGAAGACCGCGGCGACCGTGTCGGCGCCCTCGAAGAGGATCATCTCTTCGATGCGGTCGGCCGCCCAGACGCCGAACTGCTCTTCCGTCTCGCCCGCGAAACCCGCCTCGGCGGCGCGGTAGAAGTTCGTGTTCGGCACGCGGAACCCGCCCGGCGTGACGGGCTCGAACATCGACTTCATGCCCGGCAGGCCCGTGATCGCGAGGGCGCCCTGCGGGGTGCCGTGGTAGGCGATCGCGCGCGAGATGACCTTGTGCTTGGTGGGCTTCCCCTGCAGCTTGAAGTACTGTTTCGCGAGCTTGAACGCCGTCTCGACGGCCTCGCCGCCCCCCGTCGAGAAGAAGACGTGATTGAGATCACCCGGCGCGAGATCGGCGATGCGGTCGGCGAGTTCGATCGCCGCGGGGTGCGCGTACGACCAGAGGGGGAAGAACGCCAGCTCCTCGGCCTGCGTCGCGGCTGCCTGTGCGAGCCGCCGACGACCGTGCCCGGCGTTCACGACGAACAGCCCCGCGAGGCCGTCGATGTACTTCTTGCCGCGCGAGTCCCAGATGTGGTGGCCCTGCCCCTTGACGATGATCGGGACGCCCGTGCCCTCGGTCATGACCGACTGGCGCGAGAAGTGCATCCAGAGGTGATCGCGGGCCATCTGCTGCAGGTCGGCATCGGTGCGGCTCATGACCCCAGTCTGCCGACGTGGGGCGCGCGGCGCGACCGTCTCGAGCGTGAGAACTCAGCCGAGGCGCGAGTGCTCGCCCAGGCGGTGCCACGTGCGGTTGTGGTAGACGAGCGCGTCGCCGTGCTCGCCGCCGGCGACATCGCGCTCGAGACGTGACTGCAGTGCGTGCGCCGCGATGACGGTCGAGCCGCCGGCATCCATCCGCCCGATCACGGCGCACCGCACCCACGCGCGCACGTCGTGGTAGACGGGCTCGCCGGTCACCAGGCGCGACCAGCGGTGCTCTTCGGCGAAGCGGTCGATGCCGCTCGTGGCGCCCAACTGCGCGACCTCGAGGTCGTGGGCGTCGAGCAGGTGGACGATGACGGTCTCGGCCTCGGCGAGCACGGCCGACGCCGACGACTGAGCCGAGATCGAGAAGATCAGCAGCGGCGGGTCGGCGCTCACGCTCGCGACGCTCGTCGCCGTCAGGGCGACCGGACCGTTCCCGGCATCGGCCGTGATCACGGCGACCCCGCCGGGATGCCCGCGGAACAGCGCCTTGAAGTCGTCGGCCGACAGCGATCCGCCGAACCGGTGCTCGGGGGCGGCGACGTGCGGGGCGGATGCCGGAGTGCTCATGCCTTCCACGCTAGATCCGCTCGCACCGGCGAGCTCCGGACTGTGTGCACGTGTGACGACGTGTGACCGAATGTGACGCGGGAGTGTCGCAGTGTTGCGACCGGCCGGGCCCACGCGAGCGGATCCGGCGACGATGGGGGGATGTCGTCCCTCATCGTGCGCGCCCCCGAGCTGGCGGGCGAACTGGCCCGCGGCGAGGCGCCGCGGCTGCTCGACGTGCGCTGGCGGCTCGACCGCCCCGAGGGGCGCATCGACTACCTCGAGGGGCACATCCCGGGCGCCGCCTACGTCGACCTCGAGCGCGAGCTGTCGGCTCCCGGATCGCCGGACGAGGGGCGCCACCCCCTGCCGGCCGCGTCTGACTTCGGTGCGGCGGTGCGGCGGTGGGGGATCTCCGACGGCGACCGCGTCGTCGTATACGACGACAACGACGGGGTGCCCGCCGCACGCGCCTGGTGGCTGCTGCGCCAGCACGGCATCGCGGCGCGCGTGCTCGACGGCGGGCTGCGCGCGTGGCTGCGGCACGGCCTGCGCCTCGAGCGCGGCGACGTCTCGCCGCGACCCGGGCGCTGGAGCGGCGTGCCCGCGGGCGTCGGCCTGGCCGAGGCGATCGCGACGATCGACGATGCGGCGCTCGCGCCGCATTCGGGCGTGCTGGTCGACGTGCGCGCACCGCAGCACTATCGCGGCACGGTCACCGGCCTCGACCCCGCGGCCGGACACATCCCCGGTGCCGTGAACCTCCCGACCGTCACCCACATCGGCGCCGACGGGCTGCTGCGCCACCCCGACGAGATCGCCGCGTCGCTGGTCTCCGCGGGCGTCGGCGGCGACCGCGACGTCGTCGTGTACTGCAGTTCCGGCATCCCGTCGATGCATTCGGCGCTCGCGTTCGAGCTCGCCGGCATCCGCCCGCGGGTCTTCGTCGGCTCGTGGAGCCTGTGGTCGCGCAGCCCCGGGCGCCCCGTCGCGATCGGGGCGAGCCCCGCCGACACCGTCGTCGCCGCGTACTGAGCCGCCCCCCGGCGCGCAACACGACGCAACAGGAGGGGTGATCGGCGGCCGCGTCCGGTCAAATGGATGCCATGAGCGACGGATTCGCCTCCCTCCAGGTGCAGCGCGGCTACACCCCGGGCACCCCGCAGAACGCGGTCGCGCCCCCGATCTACCAGACCACGGCGTACGAGTTCGCCTCGCTGCAGGACGCGGCCGACATCTTCGCGCTGCGCAAGCTCGGGAATCTCTACAGTCGCGCCGCCAACCCCACCCAGCTCGTCTTCGAAGAGCGGGTCGCGGCGCTCGAAGGCGGCACGGCGGCCGTCGCCGTCGCGTCGGGCCAGGCCGCCGTCGCCCTCGCGCTGCTCGCGCTCGCGAAGTCGGGTGAGCACATCGTGGCGGCGCGCCAGCTCTACGGCGGCACCGTCGACCTGCTGCAGGACACGTTCGCCGACTGGGGCATCGCCGTCGACTTCATCGATCAGGACGACCTCGACGCCTGGCGTGGCGCCATCCGACCCGAGACGCGCGCGCTGTTCGCCGAGTCGGTCACCAACCCGACCGCGCAGGTGCTCGACGTGCGCGCCGTCGCCGACATCGCGCACGCGGCGGGGGTGCCGTTCATCGTCGACAACACGGTCGCGACACCGTACCTGCAGCGTCCGGGCGCGTTCGGCGCCGACATCGTCGTGCACTCGGCGACCAAGTACCTGGGTGGGCACGGCACCTCGATGGGCGGAGTGATCGTCGATCTCGGGACTTTCGACTTCGGGGCCGATCCCGATCGCTGGCCGCAGCTGACGCAGCCGTACGCGCGCATCCCGGGGGTCGTGCTGTGGGATCGGTTCGGCGCCGAGGGTCAGGCGCTCGCCGCCCTCATCAAGACGAAGTACGTGCACGACCTCGGTCCGTCGTTGTCGCCGTTCAACTCGTTCCAGCTGCTGCAGGGCGTCGAGACGCTCGATCTGCGCATGGCGAAGCACGCCGCATCGGGTCTCGCCGTCGCGCGGTTCCTCGCGGGGCACCCCGCCGTCGCCCGCGTGCACCACCCGGGTCTCGACGACAACCCCTGGGCCGGCGCGGCGCGCACCTACCTGCCGCACGGCGTGCCGGCGGTGTTCTCGTTCGACCTGGCCGCGACCGGCGACGCGGCCGCCGACCTCGCCCGTGTCCACGGCGTCGTCGACGGGCTGCGCCTCATCAAGCTCGTCGCCAACATCGGCGACGCCCGGTCGCTCGTCGCCCACCCGGCATCCATGACCCACAGCCACCTGACACCCGCGCAGCTCGCCGAGGGTGGCATCTCGCCGACCACGGTGCGGCTCTCCATCGGGCTCGAAGACCCGGACGACATCATCGCCGACCTCGCGCAGTCCCTCGATCGGCTGGAGCAGCGCGCATGACCCTCCGCCTCGTGACCGTCTCGGGCAGCCTGCGCGACCCGTCGACGACGTCGGCTCTGCTCGGCGCCATCGCCGCTGAAGTCGGTGCGCACGCGGCGGTGACGGCGCACGCCGTCGAGCTCGGGTCGCTGGCATCCGACCTCGCCGTCGCGGTCACCGGCGGGGGCGCGTCGCCCGCGGTCGACGCGGCGCTGACCGCCGTGGCGGATGCCGATGTGCTCGTCGTCGCGACGCCGATCTACCGCGGCTCGTACACTGGGCTGTTCAAGGTCTTCTTCGATCTCGTGCACCAGGATGCGCTCGAGGGCACGCCGGTGCTGCTGGCGGCCGGCGGCGGCAATGACCAGCACAGCCTCGCGATCGACCACGAGCTGCGCCCGCTGTTCGCCTTCTTCCGCGCCGCGACGGCTCCCGTCGGGGTCTACGCCCGCCCCGGCGACTACGCGGTGCGGCCCGACGGCGCGAAGGGCGTCGACCCCGCCGGGCCGCTGCCGGCCGCGATCGCGCGGTCCGTGGCATCCGCCCTGCCCCTCCTGCCTTCGCCCCGCTGACCTTCGCCCCACTGATCCCACCCCACCGCAGCCCTCGCCCCTGCCGTCGCCCCCGCCCTCACCCGCGCCCACACCGGACACAACGGCGGACATCGTGCCCGACGCGCCGGCGAAGTCGACCCACCCACGGCGTGTCGCGTCGAATGTCCGCCGTTGTGCACCGGTCGCGCCACGCCGCCGCGTCGGGTACGGTGGGAGCGTGTCCCTGACCTGTCGTTGTTGTCGCTGAGCGTTCCCGCTCCCTTCAACGACCCTCCGACACTTCCGCCGCACCTCCGCGCGCACCCTCCGGTGGCGCCCGCGGCCCACACTCAGGAACAACATCATGCGCTACGCCTCGCACATCGCCGATCTCGTCGGTGACACCCCCCTCGTCCGCCTCGGTCACGTCACGGACGGCATCACGGCGACCGTGCTCGCCAAGGTCGAGTACTTCAACCCCGGCGGCTCGGCGAAAGACCGCATCGCCCGCAACATCATCGACGTCGCCGAGCGCGACGGGCTGCTGGGCCCGGGCGGCACGATCGTCGAGCCGACGAGCGGCAACACCGGCGTGGGGCTCGCGCTGGTCGCCCTGCAGCGCGGGTACCGGATGATCTTCGTGGTGCCCGACAAGTTCGCCGGCGAGAAAACCGCCGTGCTGCGCGCGTACGGCGCCGAGGTGGTCGAGGTGCCCACGAATGTGCCACCCGAGCATCCCGACTCGTACTACAGCGTCTCCGACCGGCTCGCCCGCGAGATCCCCGGGGCGTTCAAGCCGAACCAGTTCGCGAACCCGAACGGCCCGCGCGCCCACTACGAGACCACCGGCCCCGAGATCTGGCGCGACACCGACGGTCGCGTCACCCACTTCGTCGCCGGAATCGGCACGGGGGGCACGATCAGCGGCACCGGGCGGTTCCTGAAGGACGCGACGGCGGGTGAAGCCGTGATCGTCGGGGCCGACCCCGAGGGGTCGATCTACTCGGGCGGCCCGATTCACGGGTACGCGGTCGAGGGCGTCGGCGAAGACTTCTACCCCGACACGTTCGACCCCTCGGTCGTCGACCGCTACGAGCGGGTTTCCGACGCAGAGAGCTTCGCCATGACCCGGCGGCTCGCCCGCGAAGAGGGGCTGCTCGTGGGCGGCTCGTCGGGAATGGCCGTCGTCGCGGCCCTGCGCACGGCGCGTGATCTCCCGGCCGACGCCGTCGTCGTCGTGCTGCTGCCCGACCACGGCCGCGGCTACCTCACCAAGCTCTACGACGACGAGTGGCTCGATGCCCGCGGCATCCACCTCGCCCCCGCCGCCTCCGACATCACGTCCGACATCGACATCACGTCCACAGGAGCTTCCGCATGACCCTCGACGCCGCACGCGCCTTCGCGAGCCTCACCGTCCACGCCGGCCAGGACTTCGACGCGGCCACCGGGGCGGTGATCCCGCCGGTGCACTTCTCGACGACATATGCCCAAGACGGCATCGGAGGGCTGCGCGGCGGCTACGAGTACGGCCGCAGCGGCAACCCGACGCGCACGTCCCTGCAGCAGCAGCTCGCCGCGATCGAGGGCGGCGCGCACGCGTTCTCGTTCGCGTCGGGTCTCGCCGCGGAAGACGCCCTGCTGCGCGCCGTGCTGCAGCCGGGCGACGAGGTGCTGCTCGGCAACGACGTCTACGGCGGCACCTACCGCCTTCTCTCGCGCGTGCTCGGGCCGTGGGGAGTGCGGCTGCGCACGGTCGACATGAGCGATGCGGATGCCGTGCGCGCCGCCATCGCCGAGCGCGCGCCGCGGATCCTCTGGGTCGAGACACCGTCGAACCCGCTGCTGCGCATCACCGACATCGCGGGGCTCGCCGCGATCGGCCGCGATGCGGGTGCGCTCGTCGTCGTCGACAACACCTTCGCGACGCCGGCGCTGCAGCAGCCGCTCGCGCTCGGCGCCGATGTCGTCGTGCACTCGACGACGAAGTATCTCGGCGGACACTCCGACGTCGTCGGCGGGGCGCTCGTCGTGAACGACGACGCGCTCGCCGAGCAGATCGGGTTCCTGCAGTTCGCGGTCGGCGCGGTGTCGGGGCCGCTCGACGCGTGGCTCACGACGCGCGGTATCAAGACGCTGTCGGTGCGCATGCAGCGCCACAGCGAGAACGCGTCCGCCGTCGCAGCATTCCTCGAGGGGCATGAGCGCGTCGCGCGCGTGTACTACCCGGGTCTGGCATCCCACCCGGGGCATGAGGTCGCGACGCGGCAGATGTCGGGGTTCGGGGGCATCGTCTCCGTCGCGCTCGAGTCGGGTGCGGCCGCGCGCCGCTTCGCCGAGTCGACGCGGCTGTTCCAGCTCGCCGAGTCGCTCGGCGGTGTCGAGTCGCTCGTGAACTATCCGGATGCCATGACTCACGCGTCGGTGCGCGGCACCGACGCCGCGGTGCCGGTCGAGGTCGTGCGTCTGTCGGTCGGCATCGAAGACGAGGGTGACCTGCTCACCGACCTTGCGCAGGCGCTCGCCGTCTGACCCCGGCTAGCGTGGGGTGATGAGCAACTCTGCACCCCGGACGAAGGCCAACTGGGCGGTACTCGGTGCCGGCGGCATCAGCGGCGACTTCCTACGGGCGCTGCCCCACGCGCAGCTCGGCGCCCTGCACGCCGTTGGGGCACGCGATGCGGCGCGAGCACGCGTGTTCGCCGACGAGTTCGGCGGCGCGGTCGCCGGAACCTATGACGAGATCCTGGCGCGCGACGATGTGGATGCCGTGTACATCGGCACGGTGCACACCTCGCACCGGGAGCTGGCCCTCGCCGCGCTGGCCGCGGGCAAGGCGGTGCTGTGCGAGAAGCCACTCGGCATCAGCGTCGCCGAGACCGAAGCGGTGCTCGCCGCCGCGGCGGAGGCCGGCCTGCCGCTCGTCGAGGCCTTCAAGTACCGGTTCGGTCCGCTGCCCGATCGGCTGCGCGAGATCGTCGCGGGCGAGCTCGGCGAGATCGTCGAGGTCGAGACCGCGATCGGGTTCGCCGCCGACCGCGGGGCGAGGCGTCTGTTCGATCCCGCTCTCGCGGGCGGGGCGCTGCTCGATGCCGGGTGCTATCCCGTCTCGCTGGCAGTCGGAGTTGCCGCGTGGGCGGGTCGCCTCGGCACGGCCACCGTCGTGGCGGCCGACGGCGTCATCGGCGAGACCGGCGTCGACGAGGACGCCTCGGCCGAGCTCGACCTCGGCGGCATCCGCGCGCTGGTGGCGACCTCGATCACGCGCGCGCTGCCGCGCTCGGCGACCATCCGCGGCACGGCGGGCGAGATCGAGATCCCGAACGTGTGGGGCAGCCGCGTCGAGTCGACGGACACGGCGGTGCTGCGCCGCCCCGACGGCTCCGAGGAGCGCATCGTCACCGGCACACTCAGCCCGATGGCAGCCGAGGCGGATGCCACGATCGCGGCGCTTCGCGACGGTCGCACCGAGGTGCCCGAGATGCCGTGGGCGGAGACCCTCGCGACGGCCCGCCTGCTCGAAGACTGGCGTGCCGCGCTCGGGTGAGCGTCACGCGAGTCGTGTCGCGACCGAGCCGCGATGTCTGCGATCGCTCAGGGCGCGGGGGCTCTCAGTCTGCGGATCGAGGCCGACGCGCGAACCACCGGCGCGGTGACGTGACGCTGCGCTCTTCCGCGTCGCCGGCCACGGCGGCCTGCGTCGCGCGGCGCGCGTGCCAGGCGGCGACCTCGGCATCCACGTCGCGCGTCGGTGTGACGACGGGCGGGCCGCCCTGCAGCTGGCGGCGCGCGTCGATCACCCGACGGTTGAAGTCGGCGACGTAGTCACGCACGTCGACCTCACGCTTCAGGGCGTCGAGCCGCGCGTCGAACTCGCCGTGCTCGGTGCGGAGCATGAGCGCGGGCGGGCCGAGCCCCGTGAGCTGCTCGGTCTGGATCTTGCGCCTGATCCACCAGTCGGGGTCGTGATGATCTCCGAGGCCTTCGAGCGGCTTGCCGGCACCCGGCAGATCATCGAAGTCGCCCCGCCGGATCGCCTGCTGAATCGCGGTCTCGACGTACATCGCCCGTTCATGCGCGGTCGGCGTACGGACGGATGCCGGCGTGCCCTCCGCGGCATCCTCGCCCGCGTCGGCCGCGCGCGCGGCGCGGTAGCGGGCCGCCTCGAGTCGCGGGTCTTCGCTCACCCCTCCAGGCTACGTCGCGCCTCCGCGCGCCGCATCGGCCGCTCATCCGTCCCGTGTGGCCGCGTCAGCGGCGAGAGACGGCGATACGGGACGGATGAAGGGTTGCCGCCACCCCTCACACGGCGCGGATCGAGGCCGCCCGCGGGCCGTGCAGCTCGCCGTGCAGGCGCTCCATGCGGGCGTCGAGCAGGGCGGCCGAGGCGGCGGCATCCTTCAGCTCCGTCACCAGCCCGTCGGGCACCGCGCCGTCGTACTTGTAGTAGATCTTGTGCTCGAGGCTCGCCCAGAAGTCCATCGCGATCGTGCGGAACTGCACCTCGACGATCACGTCGACCCGCCCCGACGAGAGGAACACCGGCACCTCGACGATCGCGTGCAGGCTCTTGTACCCGTTCTCCTTCGGGGCGGAGATGTAGTCCTTGACCTCGCGCAGCGTGACGTCGTCCTGCGCCGTGAGCAGGTCGAACAGGCGGTAGGCGTCCTTCGTGAAGCTCGTGGTGACCCGCACGCCCGCGATGTCGGTGATGCCCACGCGGATCGCCTCGAACGTCGGCTCGACCCCCTTGCGCACGACCTTGTCGACGAGGCTGTCGGCGCTCTTCACGCGGCTCGACACGTGCTCGATCGGGTTGTACGCGTGCGTCAGCTGGAACTCATCACGCAGGATGCCGAGCTTGGTCTCGATCTCACGGAGCGCGAACTGGTACTCGAGCAGGAATCTCTGGAAGTCGTCGCGCATCGACCGCAGCTGGTCGGGGGAGAAGGTCGCGATGCCCTCGGGGGTCTGGACCGACAAGGGCTGCGCCGTGGCTTCCATCCTTCGACCGTATCGAGGCGGGATCAGCGAGGGCTGTGAACCGACGCGAGACAATGGCGGGATGACATCGCCCGACCCCGCAGCACCCGTCGCGCGGCTGCGCGCCGAGGCTCGCGCCGTCGCCGGCAGCCTGTTCTCGTTCGGGCCCTCGCGCGGCCGGCGCTGGCCGCTCGCGCTGCAGGCCGCGCTCGCCATGGCGGTGCCGGTCGTGGTCTTGGCGCTGTCGGGGCACGACGACCTCGCACTGCTGTCGGCGACGGGCGCGTTCACCGTCATCTACGGCGGATGGCTGCGCCCCCGCGAGCGCGCGCGGTTCGCCCCGCTCGTCGCCCTCGCGTTGCTCGGCTGTGCGGCCGCCGGCGCGCTCGCCGCCGGCGGCGGCACCGTGACCGTGCTGATCGGCGTGCTCGCCATCACCGTCGGCGCGGCGGCCGTCGCGGGTTGGATCTCGCTCGGGCTGCCCGGGCCGGTCTTCTTCGTGCTCGTGTTCGGGCTCTCCGCCCACCTCACCGCGGCGAGCGCCGTAACCCCAGCCGAGTTCCTGACCGTCGTGGCCGCCTCGTCGGCGTTCGCGCTGCTGCTCGTGCTGGCGCCGCTCCTGCTTCCGCGCTACCGGTGCGAACCGGCGCGGCCGTTGCGCGACCTGTTTCCGCGGCGGTGGGGAGCCGCCGCGGTCGCGTTGACGCAGCGCGCCGCGATCGTCGGCGCGGTCGGGGTCATCGCGGCGGCGTTCGTCGACCCCGAGCGCTCGTACTGGATCGTGAGCGCCGGGCTCGCGGTCGTCGGCATGCCCGTCGGGCGGCGCGAGGCGGCGATCCGCGGTGTGCACCGCACCGTCGGCACCGTCGTCGGCGCGGGGCTGTACCTCGGCCTCGCGCTCGTGCCGCTGCCGGTGTGGGCGCTCGGACTGCTGCTCGGCGCGCTGCAGTTCCTGATCGAACTCGTCGTCGTGCGGCACTACGCGCTCGCGCTGGTGTTCATCACGCCGCTCGTGCTGCTGATCATCGGTTCGGCGGGCGGCGAGACGACGAGCCTCGCCCTCGCGCTCGAACGCGTGCTCGACACGCTGCTCGGTGCCGCCGTCGGCACGGTCGCCGCGCTGACGGTGCGACTGCGCGCCGAGTGACGGGTCGTGCCGCGCGCCGCCGCATACCCGGTATCCATATACTGAGAAATCCGATACTCGGTATGCAGAGGAGAGTGGATGTCGGTGCGTCAGAGCCTGTTGGCGATCCTCGACCAGGGCCCGTGCTACGGCTACCAGCTGCGCGCTGAGTTCGATCGGCGCACCGGCTCGACGTGGCCGCTCAACGTCGGGCAGATCTACAACACCCTCGATCGCCTCGAGCGCGACGGTCTCGTCACCAAGGGCGACACCGACGACCAGGGGCACGTGTACTGGCAGATCACGGATGCCGGATCGGCGGAAGTCCGCACCTGGCTCGCCTCGCCGGTCGAGCGCGCCGCAGGCACCCGCGACGAGCTCGCGGTCAAGCTCGCCGTCGCCGCGACGCTGCCCGGGGTCGATGTGGCGGCTGTCATCCGGGCCCAGCGCGCAGCATCGCTCGCACACTTGCGGGAGCTCGGCGCCGCGAGCAGCGCCGGCGGCGAACCCGACGGGCCGCAGGAACTGGCGCGGTCGCTCGTCGTCGACTCGATGATCTTCGCGGCCGAGGCCGAACTGCGGTGGCTCGAGCACGCCGAGACGCGCCTCGCCCAGCACCCGCAGCATGCGATGGCGCTGGGCCTGTCGACGGAGAGGCCCAAGCGCGGGCGTCCCGCGAAGATCTCGGCCTGAGAAACCGGCATCCCTAGCTCTCAGATTCTTCTCAGGTTGGGCCGCGATCCGCACCACTGCGCGGATCGCAGGCGCGCACGCGGACGATTCCCCGCCCGATTCGGCGATGTCACCCATCCGATTCTGCGGTGGCTCCGGAGGGCTCATGTGCGACAAACCTCGCACTGACGGAAGGAAGACACATCATGCGTACCAACCTGAAGCGAACCGCCGTTCTGGGCACCGTCGGCATCGGAGCGCTCGCGCTCACCGCCGGGCTCGCCCTCCCCGCCTCGGCCGCCGAGCCCGACAACACCACCGAGCAGTCGACCACCTCGACCTCGACCTCGACGTGGACCGACTTCGCGGCCGCGATCGACGGACTCCACGCCTCGCTCGACGACATCACCGCGGCGAACCTGCACGACATCACCGGCGGCGACGCGAACGTCGGCAACGGCAGCAGCCTCATCGGCGACGTCTCGACCGGTGACATCCTCTCCGGCAACCAGGCCCCGATCGGTTCGGGCAACGACGTGTCGGCCCCGATCGGCTCGGGCAACGACACGAGCGTCGAGGCGCCGATCGGCTCGGGCAACGACGTCGCGAACGGCAACGACGTCGCGAACGGCACCGAGGTCGGTTCGAGCGTGGGCGACGTCCTCGGCGACGTGGGCGCGAGCGTCGACGACCTGACGGGCAGCATCGACAGCGATGTGAGCGACCTGGTCGACGGCATCCTGGGCGACTGATCGATCCGATCACCCCAGCACGAGACACCGCGATGGCGTCGGAGCTTCGGCTCCGGCGCCATCGTCGCGCGCCGCGGGCGTAGCGTCGGATGCATGACCGCGCACCTCATCACACCGGCAGAGCTCGACACGCAGATCCACGGCGACCACGCCCCGGTCGTCCTCGACGTGCGGTGGCGGCTCGACGCCCCCGACGGGCGCCCCGCGTACCTCACGGGCCACATTCCCGGGGCCGTGTACGTCAGCCTCGACGACGACCTCGCCGCGCACGGCGCCGCGACCGAGGGCCGGCACCCGCTGCCGACACCCGAGGCGTTCCAGGCGGCCGCGCGCCGATGGGGCATCGACGACGGCGACGAGGTCGTGGTCTACGACGACTGGATGGGCTGGGGCGCCGCGCGCGCGTGGTGGATGCTGACGGATGCCGGCATCCGCGCCCGCGTGCTCGACGGCGGTCTCGGTGCGTGGCGCGCCGCGCGCCTGCCGCTCGAGACCGCCGAGGCCTCGCCCGCGCCCGGCACGGCGACCGTGCGCCCCGGACACCTGCCGAGCCTCACGATCGACGAGGCCGCCACGCTCGCGGCGGGAGGGGAGGGCGCCCTGCTCGACGCCCGCGCGGGGGAGCGGTACCGCGGCGAGGTCGAGCCGCTCGATCCGCGGGCGGGGCACATCCCCGGCGCCCTCAGTGCGCCGACGACCGACAACCTGAACGCCGACGGCACCCTGCGCAGCGCCGCGGAGCTGCGCGCGCGGTTCGACGCGCTGGGCATCGGCGACGGGACAGTCGGCGTCTACTGCGGCTCGGGCGTCAGCGCCGCGCAGCAGGTGCTCGCGCTCGCCGTGGCGGGTCGCAGCGCCGCGCTGTACGCCGGGTCGTGGAGTCAGTGGTCGAACCACAGTGCCCGGCCGGTCGCCGTCGGCCCCACTCCGTAGCGGATTGTTCGCGCTCACATCCGTTACCAATTCGTTGCCGAATACCGCTGGCAGACCATTTGTGAGCGCTAACAGTGAGCGCTAACATCCTGAGCACGGCCATGGTGGCCGAGCACCAGGAGCGCAGCGCACGCGCCCCACGAACAAGGAGGTTCACAGGGATGAAGAAGCTCATCTCGATCGCAGCGGCCGGAGCCCTGCTCATCGGATTGGCCGGCTGTGCCGGCGGCGGAACGGCCACGACCACGGACGGTGCCGCGGCGGGCGGCGGCGGCAAAGAGCTCGGCGACCTCGTCGTCGGCTTCGCGCAGGTCGGCGCCGAGTCGGGCTGGCGTACCGCCAACACGAAGGACATCCAGGCCGCGTTCGAAGACGCCGGCATCGAACTGAAGTTCTCCGACGCGCAGCAGAAGCAGGAGAACCAGATCAAGGCGATCCGGTCGTACATCCAGCAGGGCGTCGACTACATCGCGTTCTCGCCCGTCGTCGAGACCGGCTGGGATGCGGTGCTCGGCGAGGCCAAGGCCGCCGGCATCCCGGTGATCCTGACCGACCGCGCCGTCGACAGCGAAGACACGTCGCTGTACGTGTCGTTCCTCGGCTCGGACTTCATCGAAGAGGGCAAGAAGGCCGGCCTCTGGGTGCTCGACCAGTACAAGGATGCGGCCGAGCCGGTCAACATCGTCCAGCTCGAGGGCACGACGGGCGCGGCTCCCGCGATCGACCGCGCCGAAGGGTTCGCCGACGTCATCCGGCAGAACAGCAACCTCCAGGTCATCGCGAGCCAGACCGGCGACTTCACGCGCGCCGGCGGCAAGCAGGTCATGGAGGCCATGCTCAAGGCCAACCCCGACATCGACCTCGTCTACGCGCACAACGACGACATGGGTCTCGGCGCGATCGAGGCAATCGAGGCCGCGGGTCTCGTGCCCGGTCAGGACATCAAGATCGTGACGGTCGACGCCGTGCACGACGGCATGCAGGCACTCGCCGACGGCAAGATCAACTTCATCGTCGAGTGCTCGCCGCTGCTCGGCGCGCAGCTGGTCGACATCGTGAAGACGCTCAACGACGGCGGCACCGTCGAGCAGCGGATCATCACCGACGAGACCACCTTCACGCAGGAGCAGGCGATCGAGGCGCTGCCCGACCGTCAGTACTGACACAGTGGTCGAGGGACGGATGCCTGCACCCGGGCATCCGTCCCTCGCACCGCCCGCACGACCCGCACGACCCGCCTCGTTCACTGGAGAACACCGCATGACCGACCTCGCCCGCCCGCCGGCCCCGGCAGATCATCCCGACCCGGTCGTCGAGATGATCGACATCTCGATCACGTTCCCCGGCGTCAAAGCGCTCGACGGCGTCTCGTTCCGCATGTTCCCCGGCGAGGTCCACTCGCTCATGGGCGAGAACGGCGCCGGCAAGTCGACCCTCATCAAAGCGCTCACCGGCGTCTATCGGGTCGACTCGGGGCAGGTCCTGCTCGGCGGGCAGAGCGTGCAGTTCCACTCGACGGCGCAGGCGCAGGATGCCGGGATCTCCACCGTCTACCAAGAGGTCAACCTGCTGCCCAACCTCTCGGTCGCCGAGAACATCATGCTGGGCCGCGAGCCGCGTCGCTTCGGCGCGATCGACACGCGTCGCATGCGCGCCCGCGCCCGCGACGTGCTCGACGGGCTCGGTCTCGACGTCGACCCCGGCTCGCTGCTGGGCGACCATTCGCTCGCCGTGCAGCAGCTCATCGCGATCGCCCGCGCCATCAACATCGACGCGCGCGTGCTGATCCTCGACGAACCCACCTCGAGCCTCGATGCCGACGAGGTCGCCGAGCTCTTCCGCATCATCCGCTCCCTCAAGGAAGACGGCGTCGCGATCCTGTTCGTGTCGCACTTCCTCGATCAGGTCTACGAGATCGCCGACCGGCTGACCGTGTTCCGCAACGGGCGACTCGTCGGCGAGTACCTCACCGATGACATCCTGCGTATCGACCTCGTCCAGAAGATGATCGGCAAAGAGATCGCGACCCTCGAGGCCCTCGAGCAGCGGGCGCACGAGGCCGCGACGGATGCCGATGACGCGACCGTCTTCCTCAAGGCACGCGGTCTCGGCAAGCGCGGCGCCGTCGAACCCGTCGACCTCACGATCCACGAGGGCGAAGTCGTCGGCTTCGCGGGCCTGCTCGGCTCGGGCCGCACCGAGGTCGCGCGCCTGCTCGGCGGCGTCGACCGCGCCGACAGCGGCCAGCTCGTGATCGGCGGCCAGGCGAAGAAGCTGCGCACGCCCCGCCGCGCGATCGCCGATCGCATCATGTACTCGAGCGAGAACCGCCGGTCCGAGGGCATCGTCGACGAGCTCACGGTGCGCGACAACATCATCCTCGCGCTGCAGGCCGACCGCGGCTGGTTCCGGCCGATCCCCAAGAAGCGCCAGGACGAGCTCGCGGCCAGCTACATCGACGCCCTCAACATCCGGCCCGCCAACCCCGACGCGGTTCTGCGCAACCTCTCCGGCGGCAACCAGCAGAAGGTGCTGCTCGCCCGCTGGCTCGCCGTCGCGCCGCGGCTGCTGATCCTCGACGAGCCGACGCGCGGCATCGACGTGGGCGCCAAGGCCGAGATCCAGAAGCTCGTGTTCAGCCTCGCCGAGAACGGCATGAGCGTCGTCTACATCAGCGCCGAGCTCGAAGAGGTCCTGCGCCTCAGCCACCGCATCGTCGTCATGCGCGACCGCCGTCAGGTCGCCGACATCCTCAACGACGACGTCACCGTCGACAGCCTGCTCGCCCTCATCGCCGAAGGCTCGGGCGACGACGTGCCGGCAGAGACCACCGAAGGAGAGATCCGTTGAACGCCGCCCTCGCGCGCATCGTCAGCAGCCGGCTGTTCTGGCCGGTCGTGATGCTGCTCGTCCTGTTCCTCATCAACTTCCTCGCCTTCCCCGGCTTCTTCTCCATCACGGTGCGTGACGGCAACCTGTACGGCAGCCTCATCGACATCCTGCGCAACGGGGCGCCCACACTGATCGTCGCGGTCGGCATGACCCTCGTGATCGCCACGCGCGGCATCGACCTGTCGGTCGGCGCGGTGTGCGCGATCTCGGGCGCCGTCGCCTGCAGCATCCTGCTCGGGTCGCCCAACCCCGGCGACGTCGGCGTCGTCGCGGTCGCGATCCTCACGGCGCTCCTCGTCGGCCTCGTGTGCGGCCTCTGGAACGGGCTGCTTGTCGCGGTGTTCGGCATCCAGCCGATCATCGCGACGCTGATCCTCATGACCGCCGGGCGCGGCATCGCCATGCTCATCACCGAGGGGCAGATCCTCACCGTCACGAGCCCGCCGTTCAAGACGCTCGGCTCGGGGTTCTGGCTCGGCGTCCCGGTCGCCGTCTACATCGGCGCGATCGTGTTCGTCCTCGCCGCCGTGCTCACCCGCCGCACGGCGCTCGGCCTGCTGATCGAGTCGGTCGGCATCAACCCCGAAGCGAGCCGGCAGGCCGGCATCCGCTCGCGCGGGCTGCTGTTCGCCGTCTACACGTTCTGCGCGCTGTGTGCGGCGGTCGCGGGGCTCATCCTCACGGCGAACACGATGGCGGCGGATGCCAACAACGCCGGCCTGTTCATCGAGCTCGATGCGATCCTCGCGGTCGTCATCGGCGGCACCTCGCTCGCCGGCGGGCGGTACTCGCTGGCAGGCACGCTCATCGGCGCGCTCGTCATCCAGACCCTCGTGACCACCGTGTACACCGTCGGCATCCCGCCGATCGCGACGATGGTGTTCAAGGCCCTCGTCGTCACCGTCGTGTGCCTGCTGCAGTCGCCCACCACCAACGAGGCCCTCGCCGGGTTCCGGCGCCGCCTGGCCCTCCGCTCCGGAAAGGGGGTGGCGACGGCATGACCGCGCTGACCTCGGCATCCGCCGCCCGCACCCGACCGTCGCGCCTGCACCGCCTCGGTGGGCTGTTCACGAGCCCCAAGTACGGGCCCGTGCTCGTGACCGCGGTGCTGTTCGTCGTGATCTTCGTCGTCGGCGGGCTCCGCTATCGCAACTTCTTCAGCGGTCAGGTGTTCCTGAACCTGTTCGTCGACAACGCGTACCTGATCGTCCTCGCGGTCGGCATGACCTTCGTCATCCTGACCGGCGGCATCGACCTGTCGGTCGGCGCGGTCGTCGCCCTCTCGGGCATGATGGCGGCCTCGCTGCTGCAGAGCGGCTGGGCGGCGCCCGTCGTGATCGGGCTGATCATCGCGAGCACGAGCTTCCTCGGGCTGCTGGTCGGTCTCATGATCCACTACTTCAAGGTGCAGCCGTTCATCGCGACTCTCGCGGCGATGTTCCTCGCGCGGGGCCTCTGCTACGTGATCAGTCAGAGCTCGATCTCGATCTCCGACCCCACGTTCGTCGCCGCCGGCGTCACGCGCTTCCAGCTCGGCGGGCGGATGTCGATCACGGTGAGCGTCATCGTCGCCCTCGTCGTCGTCGCGGTCGCCGTGTGGGTGCTGCACCGCACGCGCTTCGGTCGCACCGTCTACGCGATCGGCGGCGGCGAGCAGAGTGGTGTGCTGATGGGCCTGCCCGTCGCGCGCACCAAGGTGCTCGTCTACGTGATCAGCGGCTTCTGCTCGGGCATCGCCGGGATCCTGTTCACCTTCTACACGCTGTCGGGCTACCCGCTGACGGCGATCGGAACCGAGCTGGATGCCATCGCCGCGGTCGTCATCGGCGGCACGCTGCTCACCGGCGGCTACGGCTTCGTTCTCGGGTCGGTGCTGGGTGTGCTCGTGCTGGGGATCATCCAGACGATCATCACCTTCGAGGGCACCCTGTCTAGCTGGTGGACGAAGATCTTCATCGGCGGACTGCTGCTCGTGTTCATCCTGTTGCAGCGGGCGCTGACCGCGCGCCGACGGTAGCGGCGGGCGGGGCGAGAGCGGGCCACGATAATGGGAGCCATGGAGCTCGCGTGTCGCCGTCGACGAGAGCGGCGCGCGTGAGCGATCGCGCGGCGTCGACGGGTGCCACCGGCCCGTCGGGCACGGGCGGCGAGGGCAGCGAGCGCGCGCGCAGCGTGACGATCTTCGACGTCGCGCGGCTCGCGGGGGTGTCGCACCAGACGGTCTCTCGCGTGCTCAACGATCTGCCGAACGTGCGGCCCGCGACGCGCGAGCGGGTCGAGAACGCGATCCGCCAGCTGCGGTACGTGCCGTCGCAGGCGGCGCGCGCACTCGTCACCCGGCGGTCGCGCACGCTCGGTCTCGTGGCGACGGGCCTGCCCGACTACGGGCCCTCGTCGGTGGTGCTCGCCGTCACCGAGTCGGCGCGCGCCGCCGGCTACGCCGTGATCACCGCGAACCTCGTCGACTCGACGGGCCCGTCGCTGCGCTCGGCCGCCGAACTGCTCATCCGGCAGAGCGTCGAGGCGATCGTGATGGTCGCCGCCGAGCGCGCCGCCCTCGACGCCTTCGACGGGGGCGAGCTGGGTGTGCCGCTGGTCGCCGTAGCGTCCGAAGATCGGGGGCGCGGCGCCCGCGTGACGGTCGATCAGTACGAGGGTGCGCGCATCGCCGTGTCGCACCTGCTCGACCTCGGGCACCGCGGCATCCGTCACGTTGCGGGCCCGGTCGGGTCGATGGATGCCGAAGAGCGCCTGCGCGGCTGGCGCGATCGCCTCGCCGAGGCGGGCATCCCCGCACCCGAGCCCGAGCGCGGCGACTGGTCGCCCGAGTCAGGGTTCCGCATCGGCACGCGTCTGCTGCGCGGCGAGCGGCCGACCGCCGTGTTCGTCGCCAACGACCAGATGGCGCTCGGCGTGTTGCACGCGCTGCAGTCCGGCGGGCTGCGCGTGCCCGACGACGTCAGCGTCGTGGGCTTCGACGACATCCCCGAGGCCGCGTACTTCGCGCCGCCGCTGACGACCCTGCGACAGGACTTCGCGAATCTCGGCCGCGACGCGATGGCCGCCGTGCTGCAGCTGCTGCAAGACGACCACGCCGAGCAGATGCCGCCCGGTCGCGTGCCCCAGCTGATCGTGCGCGGCAGCACCGCGCCGCCCGCGTGACGCGTTCGCGCGTCGGTCTGGGAAGATGACGGGTGTGACTTCCGCACCTCTCCCCCCGGCCTCCGGCACCCCCGCATCCCTCCGCTTCGGCGGCTACACCGCCGACATCGCGAGCATCGGCGCGTCGCTGCGCACGCTGCGGTTCGAGGGTCGCGACCTGGTCGTGCCGTTCGAGGCCGACGAGGTGCGGCCGAACTACCGCGGCGCGCTGCTCGCCCCGTGGCCCAACCGCGTCGTCGACGGTCGGTACGCGTTCGCGGGCGCGGACTACCGGCTCGCCCTCACCGAGCCGGCACGAGCCCATGCGCTGCACGGCCTCGCCGGGTGGCTCGATTTCGACGTCGTCGCCGAGAGCGACGACGCCGTCACCCTCGAGGCCGAGATCGTGCCGCAGACGAGCTATCCGTGGCGTCTGCGCGTCGAGACGACCTACCGCCTGGGGGCCGAGGGGCTCACGCAGACCGTCCGCGTCACGAACGAGGGGGCGGATGCCGCGCCGTTCGGCACCGGGCCGCACCCGTATCTCGTCGCCGGGCCGTCGCCGCTCGACGAGTGGACCCTCGAACTGCCGGCATCCGAGGTCCTCGAGGTGACCCCCGACCGGCTCGCACCCGTCGCGCTGCACCCGGTCGCCGAGCACGACCCGGCGCGGTTCGACTGGCGCGCGGCGCGCGTGCTCGGCGCCGTCGAGATCGACCACGCCTACACCGGGATCGCGCGCGGGGGCGACGGGCTCGCGACCGTGCGCCTGACCGACCCGTCCGGCACGGGGGTGCAGATGACGTGGGATGCGGTGTGCCCGTGGGTGCAGGTGCACACCGCCGACCTCCCCGGCGGTGCCGCCCAGACCGGTCACCGTGCCGGGCTCGCGGTCGAGCCGATGACGTGCGCACCCGACGCGTTCAACGCCGACCGCTACGACTTCGACGCCGGGCTCATCGTGCTCGAGCCCGGAGCGACCGCGACGGCATCCTGGACGATCTCCGCCCTCTGACGCGCGCTCCCGTCGGTCGGCGGATCGGCGCCGGGCATGCAGAAGGGCCCCGGAGTGCTCTCCGACGCCCTTCTGGTCGTGTGACTACTTGTCGTCGCCGCGGAGGTCGGCCTTCACTTCGTTGCGCTTCTCGACCGAGTCGCGCTCTGCCTCGGCCTTCTTGACGTCGGCATTGGCCTTGGCCTCGTCGATCTTGTCGCCGACGCGGTCGGCCGTGTCTTCGAAGGCATCCTTGATCTTGCGGGCCGCCGTGTCGGCGGTGTCTTTCGCGTCGTCGATGAAGCCCATGGCTCACTCCTCAGGGTCGGGGAAGGCGGTACATCCGAAACGCTATGACGGGCGTCGTGCGGTCGGCAGGGGCTTGCCACCCCGCACGCGGCCGTGGTACTTCCCTTGTATGCGCTTCGAGACCGTGATGTCCCAGCTCGGCAACAACACGGGCATCGAGGTTCCGTCCGAGGTGATCGAGGCGCTCGGCGGCGGTAAGCGGCCCGCCGTGGCGATCAGCGTCAACGGCTACGCGTACCGGTCGACCGTCGGTGTCATGGGCGGGCGGTCGCTCGTTCCGTTCAGCTCCGACAAGCGCCGCGAGTCGGGCATCGGCGGGGGAGACGCCATCACCGTCGACATCGAACTCGACACGGCGCCGCGCACCGTCGAGGTGCCGGCTGACCTCGCGGCGGCGCTGGACGACGCCGGGGCGTCGGATGCCTTCGCAGCGCTCTCGCCGAGCGCGCGCAAGGCGCACGTCACGTCGGTCGAGGGCGCGAAGGCCGCCGAGACCCGTGCGCGCCGGATCGAGGCGGTCGTCGCGAAGCTCGCCGGCTGACAGCGCGGTCAGGGCCACCGTCCGCCGCCGGTGCCGCCGCCCGGACCACCGCCGCCCATCTCGGACGAGGTCTGCTCGCCCGCGACGGCGCTCGCGACCGTGCTCGCGCCGGCGCCTCCGCCCGTCGCGAGCCCGCCGAGCAGCGCCCCGCCCGCCGTGCCGCCGCTGGTCAGCGTGTAGGACTGCCCGTTGACGATCGCGGCGTCGGAGTAGACCAGGCTCTGGGTCTGCTTCGCGGTGGTGAAGGTCGCCACGACCGTGCCCGACGGGTCGACGACCGCGAGCACCGTGCCCGCCGCGATCGTCTGCGAGAAGGTGAACTGCACGGATGCCTGCGCCGAATCCGTGCTCGGCGCCATCGCCATGCCGGCCGAGCCGGCGGCCGCGAAGACGCCGCCCGAGATGGTCATGCCCTGATCGACGTCGAGTGCGCCGTTGCCGTTGTCCTCCGGCCCGTCGACGACGACGGTCCCGCCCGACATCTCGAGCGTGCCGGCGTTGACGTCGAGGCCATCGCCGCCGGCATCCACCCAGAGGTTCCCGCCCGTGATCACGAGCGTCTGGGCGCTGGTCCCTTCGTCGGGCTTCGAGACGTTCACGCCGTCGTCGCTCGTCGTGAGCGTGGTGTCGCCGCCCGCGATCGTGATCTGGCCGGCCTCGAGACCTTCGTAGGCCTCGGTGAGGGTGGTGGCGCCGGCCGAGACCACGAGCTGCAGGTCGGCGTGGATGCCGTCGTCGCCCGACGCGAGCGTCGTCGTCGCACCGTTCAGGTGCGCGTACGCGTTCGTGGCCACCGCATCGTCGGCGGCGTCGACGGCGATCCTGCCGCCTTCGAGCACGGCGATCACGCTTGCCGAGATCCCCTTCGCCCCGCCGTCGGAGTCTCCGCTCGCACCGCCGCCCGCCGTGATCGTGAGCGCACCGCCGGTCGTCACCACGTCGGTCGCCGCATCGATGCCGTCGTCGCCGCTGGTGACCTGCACGGTGCCGCCGGCGAGCCAGACATACCCGCGCTCGGCCTCGTCGGCGTTGTCGGATTTCAGCCCGTCGCCGCCGGCGTCGACCGTGATGCCACCTCCGCGGATCACGAGGTAGTCCTTGCCGCGGATGCCGTCGTCGACGGCCGTCACCTCGATCGTGCCCGACTGGATGACGAGACCGTCCGACGACGCGATGCCGTCGTTGCCGTTGCCCGAGACGCTGAGTGCGCCGGTGCCGGTGACGGTCAGGTCAGCGGCGCTCGAGAGCGCCGCGGTCGCGGTGGCATCGTCGGCATACGACGACGCGTCGGCGAGCGAGTTCGACGACCCGTCGGCGAGCACGACGACAGCGTCGTCGGCCGCCCGGATGTCGATCGCCGCGCCGGCATCGGTGTCGATGTCGACCCCGTCGAGCACGAGGCGCACGGTGCCGGCGACGGTCGAGTTCACGATGACCTGGCCGGCGTACGAGCCGGAGAGTACGTAGGTGCCGGGCTGAGAGATCACGACGGTCGCGCCGACGACGGCGGCGCCGTCGCCCGTGATGGTCGCCGGCGAGGCCGACAGGGCGATCGTCACGGCATCCGCCGCGTCGTACGCCGCATCGTCCGCCGCATCGTGCGGCGACTGGTTCGCGGCGAGCACGTCGTCGGCGGTCTGCGTGGCGTCGGTCGCGCCGGTGAGATCGGCGGTCTTCTCGGCGGTGGCGACGGATGTCGCGGTGGCTGCCGGTTCGGCCGTCGTGGCAGCGCAGCCGGCGAGCACGAGGCCGAGGGCGAGCGTGGGCGCGGCGACGAGCCAGAGGCGGCGTGGTCGGCGGGGGGAGGGGGTGGCGGTGGTCATGGCGTTGTCCTTTCGTGGCCGAGCGGCTGCTCAGGCGGCGATGGTGCGGGTCGTCGGGGGAGGGGGAGGGGAAGAGGACGCGGTCGTCGCGGCGCTGAAGTGCTGCCCGAGCACGCGGCGCCATCTGTGCGACGGCAGCGGCGGGTGCAGCGCCGCCATGCCGGTGGCGTACTTCGAGACCGTCGCCGGCCGATGGCCCTGGCGCCACAGGGCGCGATCGAGACTGCCCGCGCGACCGCCCGATTTGGTCTCGACGATGACGGATGCCGGCAGCGCCAGGACGCGGCCGTCGCGGGCGATCCAGGTGAGTTCGGTGTCGATCGTGGCGCGCGACGGGTCGTGCGTCGCCGTGCCGGGCAGCAGCACGGTCGCGCGGCGGTATCGCGTCACGACGACGGGCGTGAGGGCGGATGCCAGGTCGCCGGCCCCGGCGATGCCGGCATCCGCGAGCAGGTCGGACGCGTAGGCGATCGCGTCGTCGTCGAGGTCGTCGCCCACGACGGGCACCCGCGCCTTGACGGTCGCCGAGCGCGCACCCCGGGTCTTGACCTCGAGGAACGAGCCGCCCGAATCGACGTAGGTGCGTGAGCGCACCTTGAACCGGCGGCGGCGGCCGTACGCGGCGCCGTAGAAGCTGTCGAGCGCCGGGGTGTCGAAGTACTGCGACGTGTAGCGCAGCGCGCGCTCGCCGTCGATCTCGAGCACGCGTGAAGCGGCCGGCAGGGTGGCGAGGGCAGGTCCGAGCGCGGTGCGCGGGAGGACGTATTTGCGGTCGACGCGCGTCTGCAGCTCGGCTTCGGCGTTGAGCTCGGCGAGGTCGACCGCGCGCAGCCGACCGAGGAAGGCGACCGCGGACGTCGTGCTCGTGGCGGTCGCGGCGGTCATCGCGTCGCCTCGAGCTGCTCGATGCTCTCGTGGGGTCGCGCAGGCGCCGAACCCGCGCGGGGGGCGGTGTAGCGGACGTCGACGACGGTCGTGTCGGAGACGAGGTCGAGACTGCGGATCGAGAGGCGGTGCACGCGGGTGCCGAGCAGGTGTTCGACGGCGGCACGCGCGGCATCCTCGTCGGGATACGCCCGGTCGAGCACGAGCGACTGCTCGCGTGAGCGGCGCAGCAGCGCGGGGCTGTCGACGATTGCGAGCACGCCGACGACGAGGACGATCAGTCCCGCGGTCAGCCAGGTGAGCCCGGTGGCGAGACCGGCGATGAGGCCGATCGCGAGAGCCGCGAAGTAGTACGACATCTCGCTCTGCTCGATCTCGCGCGAGCGCAGCCGGATGATCGAGAGGACGCCGAAGAGCCCGAGCCCGAGGCCGGCGCCGACGGTCGTGCCGGCGAGCACCATCGAGACGGCGAGGACTCCGACGTTGACGCCGACGAACGCGACCGCGAGGTCACGGCGGCGGTGGCGCGGGTAGTAGACCGCGAAGGCGAGCACCGCGATGGCGGTGAGGTCGAGGGCGATGGCGGCGAGCTGATCCATGGGGACTCCAGACGGGTAGGTCGGATTCCATGGCACCCCGCCGCACTATGCGCTGGCTATGGCAGGCCTCGGTCGCGGTTACGAATCCGGGGGCGTGGCGGCCGGCGTCTCTGTCGGTGCCCCGTCGATCGGTGTCGTGGTGTCGATGGCGTCGCGCAGGGGGCGGCGCATGACGCGCCAGTACCGTGTCGGGGCGACGCGCGTGAGCACGTCGACGAGACGGGCTTCGCGCCCCACCATGGTGCGCGGGCGTCGCCGCAGGGTCGCTTCGACGATCTGCGCCGCGGCATCCGCCGGTTCGGTGTGGTACATCGTGGCCTGCGCCTGCGCGGCGCGCTGCGCGATGGCGGGCTCGATCGCCGCGGCGTAGCGGCCGTGCAGGATGATGCCGGTCTTGACGCCCGCGGGGTAGATCGCGCCGACGGTGACGGTCGAGCCGTCGAGTTCGTTCCGCAGCGCTTCGGTGAAGCCGCGCACGGCGTACTTGCTCATCGCATACGGGATGCGACCGGCGGGGGCGGCGAGTCCGTAGATCGAGACGAGGTGGGTGATGTGGGCCGCGGGGGCTCTGCGCAGCGCCGGCAGCAGGGCGCGTGTGATGTTGACGGTGCCCCAGAGGTTGACGTCCATCAGCCAGCGCATCTCTTCCATCGTGAGCTGGTCGATGCTGCCGAGCATCGACGAGCCCGCGCACGTGATCAGGGTCTGCACGTGCGGGTGCGCCGCGACGACCTCGGCCGCGACGCGGGCGACCGCGTCGTCGTCGGTGAGGTCGATCTGGTGGGTCGTGTGGCCGGTGCCGGGGAGGGATGCCGAGACCCGCGCGAGCCCGTCGGCGTCGCGGTCGAGCAGTGCGATGCGCGCGCCGCGGTGCGCGAGCGCGCGGGCGACCTCGGCGCCCATTCCGGCGGCGGCGCCCGTGATGACGCTCGTCGCGCCGACGACGTCCAGTCGTGGCATCCTCGCCCCTTTTCTCCGATGGCCGGTTTGATCAGGCCCGACGTCGATTCTCGCTGATCACCTTCCGTAGGATCGACAGGAGGGGGGTGTCGTGGCGGAGAAGCGGAAGAGAGTGCGCACGCGCGACGTCGTCGCGGAGGGGCTGTACATCGCGTCGGCCGCGACGCGGCTGAGCCTCAAGAACACGATCCTGGTGCACATCCTCGCCGAGGGCGAGGACTTCGACGCCGACCGCTACATCCCCGAGGCGCGTGCGGCGCTCGAGACGCTCGCCGCCGAGGCCGAAGAGGATGCCGCCCGCACCGAGCGCGAGCGCAGGCGCGCCCGGTCGCGGCACTCCGACTCGGATGGGACGCACGATTACCGAGCCCGTGACGTGCGCAACCTGCGGCGCCGCGTCAAGCAGTCGCTGCACGTCGCGAGCGAGTTGCGCGCCCGTGCCGAAGACGAGGACGAGCTGCGCAAGCTCATCGCCGACGCGCGTGACGCCGCCTGGGCCGAGGTCGCGAAGAACATCGACCGTACGCTGCGCATCGAGGCTGCGCGGCCCGATCTCGACCCGGATTACGACCGCATGCGGAGTGCACGGATGCAGGCGCTGCGTCTGGTCGACCTGCCCAAGCTGCGCGCGCACCGGCGCAGCGTCACGACGCAGGCGGCGCTGCGCGAAGCCGGCGAGCTGCCCGAGCTGGTGCCCGAGGATGCCGCCCCGCGCGGCAACCTCGACCTCGGCGAGCTCGAGTAGCCGCCCCGATTCGTGGGATGCCGAGGGGTGCGCTAAGCTGTTCCCCGGCCCTCGCGCGAGTGAGGGCATGCGCCCGTAGCTCAATGGATAGAGCATCTGACTACGGATCAGAAGGTTAGGGGTTCGAGTCCCTTCGGGCGCACACTGTGTTGAGACAGTCTTAACGAAAACCCGCGGATCTCCGCGGGTTTTCGTGGTTTCTGGTGGGAATGTCGGCCGTCTGATTCGGCTGATCAACCGCCGACTTCGGTCGTCGGCCACGGCGACTCGAGTTCCGCGTGATTCCGCGGCGCGCGGCGACCTCGCGTCCTGCTCCCAAAGTTCCATCAGAGGGATGTCAGCACCACATGTGGGCACCAGACCGGGGGCCGAAGGGTTCGTGGCGGACGCGACCGCGCGCGATAAGCAGGCCCGCCTCGGGCATCAGGCCGAACGGGGCTTACGGGCAGGAGTCGACCGTTGAGGCGGGTGCTAGCGCTGCTCCATGTGAGTGCGCGGCGGCCGACCGGCTTGCGGGCGCTATGAGCGAGCTTCGATATCCGCAAGCGGACAAGTCACGCCGCAAGGACTCGCCCTTCGTCGAGTCGTCCCCGCGGCGATGTCCAACCGGTCCGCTAGGTTCGTAGCGTGACTTCAGCGATCAATGCGGGGATGCTCCAGCTTGTGCGTCGCGCGGAGGGGAATGATGTAGCGGAGCTTGTCGACACCTTCGTGAACGCAGGTACCTTGATAGAGCTCCTGCAATCCGCTGATCACCAGATCGTTTATGGACGCCGGGGGACCGGCAAAACGCACCTTCTTCAGTACCTCACGGAGAAGAGCACCGCCGCTGGCGACGTCGCGGTTTATGTCGACCTCCGCACCGTGGGGTCCAACGGCGGTATATACGCTGACCCTACGATTCCTCTCACCGAGCGAGGTACTCGTTTACTCGTCGACGTCTTGTCGCACCTCTACAACGCCCTGGCGGGGCTACTCATCACCGCGTCCTACGGCGATGGTTTCGACTACACCGACGCGTTGAACAAGCTAGATGCGTTCGAGGCGAGCATCACTGATGTCCGCATCACCGGGGACGAGGAGCGATCGCTCCGCCTTGAGGAGGTCCGAGGCGACGCCGCCCAGGCCTCTCTCGACGTGGGCGGAAAGGGGGTTGCTGCGCACATCGGAGCGAGCGCGAGTGACCAAACAACCGCCCAAGTGAACGCGACAGTTCGTGGACCCCGCCGGTACAACGTCCACTTCGGGGCAGTTTCCTCAGCCGTCAAGGGAATGGTCGAGGCGCTGCCGGGCCGACTCTGGTTGATTCTTGACGAATGGAGCGACGTCCCACTCGATCTCCAGCCGCTTCTCGCCGATCTTCTTCGTCGATGCGTTATGCCGGTCAGGAACGTTAGCGTCAAAATTGGTGCCATCGAGCAGCGCTCAAACTTCGCGACCTCGGATGGTGTGGGCGGCTACATCGGCTTCGAGCTGGGGGCAGACATCTTCGCCGACATAGAGCTCGACGAGTTCATGGTTTTCGGGAACGACGAAGATCGCGCCAAAGCATTCTTCGCTGAGCTTCTCTACAAGCACGTTGGCCGTTTCCTAGCCGCATCTGAACTGAGCGCGGTGCCCAACGCGGACGAGTTCGTACGCAAGGCATTCACGCAGCGGAACGCGTTTGCCGAGTTCGTGCGCGCAGTCGAGGGTGTTCCCCGAGACGCGATCAATATTGCGATTCTTGCAGCCAAGGTCGCCTCCGAGGATCCAATATCAGTGCCGCATGTTCGACAGGCAGCCCGCCAGTGGTACCTCCGCGACAAAGAGAAGTCGGTTCAGGCGAATCCGCAAACAATCGAGTTGCTTCATTGGATCATCGATGAAGTGATCGGTACCCGACGAGCCCGAGCGTTCTTGCTAGAGCAAGGGCACTCGGCCAAACATGAGCTTGTAGCCTCGCTGTACGACTCGCGGGTGCTGCACGTGATCAAGCGCGGTGTATCTGCCAACGATCGGCCCGGCGTTCGCTTCGACGTCTTCACCCTGGACTTTGGCTGCTACGTCCAGCTCATTTCGACCACAGCCGCCCCTCAAGGACTTTTTGAGATCGAGGGTGAGGAGAGCGGTGTCGAGTACGTCGAGGTCCCTCGGGACGATTACCGGTCCATCCGCCGCGCTGTGCTCGATTTGGAAGCATTCGACAGGCGCCACGAGGTTCCGCGTCGCCGATAGCTGATCACGTGGCTGGGGCAGCAGGCGCCCAATCTTCGTGACGCGCGGCGACACTAGATCCGACAGAAGTGTTCCCCTGAAGGGATCTAGCGCACGACGGGGTACCTGGTCGGGCGTCCAGAGTTCGAGGCTGACGAGACGATCCCTCCGCGGCCAGAGGAAGAGATCGCCGACGAGATTCACGTCGGGCACGACATCGAGGACCACAGCCTGTTTCAAGACGCCTAACCCACGTGCGAGGGGTGCGCCGCTCGCGCTACACGCACCAGCGCATCCACCGACGCTCACGGGAAGCTCGCGCGTAGGCGTTCCCGCAACGAGCACCGCCGTATGGGGATCGATTGGAGTCGCCTGGCGCGTAGGCGGCCTACCATCGTGTGGTGAGCAATCTCTACGTCTATTTCGCGGCGACCACCGATGGCGCTGCCGCCGCAGTCGCCGATTCGACTGACGGTCCCGTTGCGGACGAGCATCCCGTCGTGGAGGGCGTCGACCCGGTCGTGCAGGGTGCGACGCTCCTGTCTCTAATCAACGGTCGACCGTACGACGAGATCACGAGCGATCCAGCGTGGGCGCGTCTGGTGAGCTCGCCCGATGCCCTCGACGCATGGGTGGTCTCGTTGCCGGACGGATTCACAGCGGCATTGGCCGATTCGTCGGAACTCGAGCTGACGCGAGTGGCGGGTCCTTGGTCGGAGACGGAGGAGTTCTGGGGGGCGGTAGCGGCCGAGGACCTCATTCCGATGCTGCAGGAGCTTCGTAAGTTGGCGGTCGGCGTTCGCGGCACGGACGCCGCGCTCTATTGCTGGATCTCGCTCTAGCCCCGTTGACCCGCGCTGACGTCGCCGTCACCGCGGGATCCCGGTCGCACGCCACGTCCCGCAAACGCGCACTGCCCGTTTGCGGATCCGTTCGGAGCGGCTAGTGGGGGTGGTCTTCTTCGAGGATCATGCCGATGGATGTCGCGCAGGCGTCTCCGCGCCACGCTTCGATGCCCTCGCGTATCGCGAAGCCGGCGATGACAAGTCCGGCGATCGCATCTGCCCACCACCAGCCCAGGAGCGAGTTGAGGACCAGGCCGATGAGAACGGCCGCGGACAGGTATGTGCAAATCAGGGTCTGCTTGGAGTCGGCCACCGCGGTCGCCGAACCCAACTCGCGCCCAGCGCGGCGTTCCGTGTAAGAGAGGAACGGCATCACAGCCACGCTGATAGCGGTGATCACAATCCCGAGGGTGCTGTGCGCGGGATCGACTCCACCGATGAGGGCAAGCAGCGAGGTGACGACGACGTAGCCGCCGAGTGCGAAGAACGCGACCGCGATGACCCGCAACGTGCCCTTCTCCCACCGTTCCGGATCGTGGCGGGTGAACTGCCAGGCAACCGCGGCAGCGGAGAGCAACTCAATCGTCGAATCCAAACCGAACGCGATCAGCGCGCCGGAAGAGGCAACCATCCCCGCACTGATCGCAACAACGGCTTCGATGAGGTTGTAGACGATCGTCGCGGCGACGACCCAGCGAACGTGCCGCTCCAGCACCCGCCGACGCTCCACGGGCACGACCGCCGTGTTCATGCGCAACTGCAGCCGTCGTCGGTGCAGCAATCCGGCTCCACGGCCAGAACCACCTGCAGCAGCTCGCCGAGCGCGGGGGCGAGGTGCGGATCTGCGAGACGATACGACGCCCGGCGCCCCTCCGGAACCGCGTCGACCAGACCACACCCCCGCAAGCAGGCCAACTGGTTGGACATCACCTGTCGGGACACTCCGAGAGCGTCGGCCAGGTCTGAGGGGTAGGCCGGTCCGCTGCGCAACGCAAGCAGCACGCCCGCGCGCGTTGAATCCGACAACGCATGCCCCAAGCGAGCCAACGCTGCCGTGTGCGAAACCGTAGCCGTCGCCATGAACGAAACAATACAGCAAATGCTGAATCAAATCGGAGGACATGAATCGACTGCACCCGGGGACCGCGCAAGCGAACACCGCCCGTATGGGGATCGGCGGCTGTGGTCCTAGATTGCCAGGAGTGCGGTGACTGCCCTGAGAGCTCCTGGCTGCAGCCGGTAGTAGGCCCACGTGCCGCGCTTCGATCGCGAGAGGAACCCCGCTTCGGTGAGGACCTTCAAGTGGTGGGAGACCGTGGGCTGCGAGAGTCCGACGGGTTCGATGAGGTCGCAGACGCATGCTTCTTGGTCTTGAGAGGCCGCGACGATCGACAGCAACCGGAGCCGGGCGGGGTCGGCAAGAGCCTTCAGTGTCGTCGCAACCTTTTCTGCGTCAGCCTGCGTCATCGGTTCTTTCACCAGAGGAGCGCAGCACGCCACCGCGGAGGCGGTGATGTCGGTGACTTCGAGTGTCATAACCATATATCGACCGTAGTCGATATTGACAGGTATCGATAGAGGTGCTCATACTGGGCATCGACGTTCATCGATGTTCCTGGAGGTTCTGATGACATTGCTGGATCTGACTCCCCGTGTGGCCGTATCGGATCGGCTCGCGACGTTGCCGGTGCTGATCATCGGCGCCGGCCCGATCGGTCTCGCGGCGGGCGCGAATCTGCTCGAGCGTGGGATCGACTTCGAGATCCTCGAATCGGGAGACAGCGCTGCGGCGTCGATTCGGCTGTGGGGGCACACGCGGCTGTTCTCCCCGTGGCGTCACCTGATCGATCCGGCGTCGCGTCGCCTGCTCGAGGCCGCGGGGTGGGTGGGTCAAGCCGATGACGGGCGGGCGCCGACCGGGCAGGAACTCGTTGAGGAGTACGTCGCCCCGCTCGCCGACCTGCCCCCGATTCGTTCTCGGATTCGTTATGGCGCCCGCGTTGGCGCGGTGACGCGGCAGGGCATGGACCGCACCCGCACCGCAAACCGCAAGTCCACACCGTTCCTCGTGCGGGCGATCACCGGTTCTGGCGAGGTGATCGAGCTGGTGGGCCGTGCCGTGATTGATGCGTCCGGCACGTACACCTCCCCGAACCCGCTGTCATCCTCCGGGCTCGACCCGATCGGCGCATCCGACGTCGACGACCTGGTGGTCCACGCGCTGCCCGACGTGCTCGGGGCAGACCGGGCGCGCTTCGCGGGCCGCCACACTACGGTCGTCGGTGCGGGGCATTCGGCTGCGAACACGTTGATCGGGCTGACGGAGCTCGCGAAGAGCGAGCCTGGTACACGGGTGACCTGGCTGATCCGCAACGCGTCTGCTGTGCGGGTGTCCTCCTCCCCGGATGATGAGCTCGCCGATCGGGCCCGGCTGGGCTCCGGAGTGGACCGACTCGTGGACGCGAGAGCGATCGAGAAGGTCGACTCCTTCGAGATCTCCACGGTCCGCCGTCACGACGGAGGGGTGCGGCTGATCGGGTCGCGGCGTGGTGGGTCTGTGACGTACGACACGGATGTGGTGGTGAACGCGACCGGCTTCCGTCCTGACCTGGGGATGCTGCGAGAGGTGCGGCTGCAGCTGGATGAGATCGTCGAAGCGCCGGCCCGGTTGGCGCCGCTGATCGACCCGAATCTGCACTCCTGCGGCACGGTCGAACCGCACGGGTTCGCGGAGCTGCGCCACCCCGAGCACGGGTTCTTCCTCGTCGGGATGAAGTCCTACGGCCGCGCTCCGACGTTCCTGCTCGCCACCGGGTACGAGCAGGTCCGCTCCGTCGCGGCCTGGCTGGACGGCGACATGCGCTCCGCGACGGCAGTACAGCTCACGCTGCCGGCGACCGGGGTGTGCTCCACCGACCTCGGCGGGGGAGGATCCTGCTGCTCATGATCCACACTCGACCCATGACCGCCGCGGACTGGCCGGCCGTCGAACTCATCCTCGCGGCCGGGATCGCCGGCGGTGAAGCGACCTTCGAAACGACCACACCCACCTGGGAACAGTTCGACGCCGGGAAGGTGACCGACGCCCGCCTCGTCGCAACCGACGAAACCGGCACGGTCGTCGGATGGGCCGCGGCGTCACCCACATCGGCGAGAGACGTCTACCGGGGTGTGATCGAGCACTCCGTCTACATCGACCCCGCCCACCACGGGCGCGGGATCGGACGTCTGCTGCTGGACGCGTTCCTGACGGCAGCAGACGACCTCGGCTACTGGACCATTCAGTCCAGCATCTTCCCCGAGAACACCGCGAGCATCCGGCTGCACGAGTCCGCCGGGTTCCACATCGTCGGACGGCGAGAGCGGATCGCCCGCTCGCAGCTGGGTCCGCACGCCGGGCAGTGGCGTGACACGGTCCTCGTCGAGCGCCGCAGCATCATCAACGGGACCTGATGGAAGCCACGACCGACCGCCGACACCTGACCGGCACTCGCGCGCTCGTGCTGGACATCCTCGCCGACGCGGGTCCCCTGACGAGCGAGCAGATCGTGACGCGGTGGACGGCGCGACGGCCTGACATGAGCGCACGACACCGGCAGCAACTGCCCCGTATGCTCAGCGAGATCCTGTGGCGACTGACGAACCTCGAATGGGTCATCTACGACGGTCAGCGCTACCGGATCACCTCCGCCGGAACACAGATGCGGGCACACCTGTCCGCGCCGCATGACACCGGGCCTCGATGAGCAGATCCCGCCCTGGACCGCTGTCATAGACTGCTATCTATGAATTCAGTGGCGCCAGCATCAGCCTTGAGTGTGGCGGCTGATCCCACGCGCGCACGCATCTTGCAGTTGATTCAGGCCGCTCCCGAGCGAGGAATGCTGGTGGGCATGCTCGCCGAAACGCTCGCGCTCCGCCAGCCCACGGTGAGCCACCACATGGCTGCGCTGCACGACGAGGGACTTGTCGTCCGGGAACGCGACGGACGCCGCGTCTGGTACTCAATCCACCCCGACCAGCAAGAACGCGTCGCTGCCCTCGTCGGCGCCGCGCCGGCCGTAAGTGTGGAGCCGGACTGGGATCGCGTGATCGACGATCTCGCCGATCGCTACCGCGGCGTCTTCAATCGGGAGACGATCGCCCGCTACGTCACCGACAGCCATGCCCTGCTCGCGGATCAGGGCGTGACGCGCCTGCTCGCCTCCCGCACGACGGCGTTCGCCTCCGCCCGTCTCGAGGACATCGCTCGCGCATCAGCTGACACTGATGCCGCGCCGTCGGTGCTGTTCGTATGCGTGCAGAACGCGGGCAGGTCTCAACTCGCCGCCGGTATTCTCCGCCAGCTCGCGGGCGACCGCGTCATCGTCCGCACTGCAGGATCCGCACCCGCCGCGGAGGTTCGTCCCACGATCGTCACCGCACTCGACGAGATCGGTGTCGCGGTCGGAGCCGAGTTCCCCAAGCCCCTCACGGATGATGCCGTCAAATCGGCCGACGTGGTGATCACGATGGGCTGCGGGGATGCGTGTCCTGTCTACGCGGGGCGGCGTTACCTCGACTGGGATCTCGACGACCCGGTCGATCAGCCCCTCGCGACGGTCCGTCGCATCCGCGACGACATCGACAATCGTGTCCGGCAGCTCCTCGCCGAACTGTTCACCGAGCCGTCACCGGTCTAGCGTCACCAACCCATAGATGCTGGTCTATGCTTTCGATAACGAGAAAGCGAGATGCTCATGACCGCCACCCCCACCGTCCTGTTCGTCTGCGTACACAACGCCGGGCGTTCGCAGATGGCCGCCGGCTACCTGCAACACCTCGCCGGTGACCGGATTGACGTGCTCTCCGCAGGGTCGGAACCAAAAGATCAGATCAACCCGGTCGCCGTCGCCGCGATGGCCGAAGAGGGCATCGACATCACCGGCAACACCCCGAAGCTGCTCACCGTCGACGCGGTGAAAGTGTCCGACGTGGTGATCACCATGGGCTGCGGCGACGCGTGCCCGATCTTCCCCGGCAAGCGCTACGAAGACTGGCAGCTGGATGACCCGGCCGGGCAGGGCCCGGAGACGGTGCGCCGGATCCGTGACGAGATCCGGGGTCGGGTCGAGGTGCTCATCGCCGAGCTCGCACCGTCCGAAGACGCGGCATGAGCACCGGACGCGGCCAAGACGGCCTTCTCGCCCCGGAGCACGTGCTGCATCGCGCTGCCGAGCGACTCGCACACCAGTTCACCGGAATGGTCAACGCGGAAACCGTTGAGCGCGTCGTGTTCGAGTCGTGCACGGCCCTCGCCCGCACGGCGACCGTCTCCACGCACCTCCCGTCGCTGGCAGAAAAGTTCTCCCGCGACCGGCTCACCGCGCTCGCCCAATCGCGCGGACTGATCGCCAAGCCGGTCCCCGAGATCCTCTACGTCTGCGTACAGAACTCCGGCCGCTCACAGATGGCCGCCGCGATCACCCGGCACCTCGCCGGCGACCGCGTCCACGTCCGCTCCGCCGGATCGCAACCCGGCGCCGGGATCCTGCCCGGAGTGATCGAGGTGCTCGCCGAAGCCAGCATCGACGTCAGCGAAGAGTTCGCCAAACCCCTCACCGACGACGTCGTCCGCGCCGCGGACGCCGTGGTCACCATGGGCTGCGGCGACGCCTGCCCCTTCTACCCCGGGAAGCGCTACCTCGACTGGCAGCTCGACGACCCCGCAGACCTCGACCTCGACGGCATCCGACTTGTTCGCGACGAGATCCGCCGCCACGTCGAAGACCTCCTCACCGAACTCACCCCGGCCGGACCCACCGCGTGACCGTCGACGCGCCCACCATCACCGGCGCTCCACTCTGGCGACGCGCAACCGCCGAGCTCCTCGGCACAGGCCTGCTCGTGACCATCGTGGTCGGCTCCGGAATCGCCGCACAGCACCTCTCCACCGACCCCGGTCTGCAGCTCCTCGAGAACTCCCTCACCACGGCCCTCGGACTCGGCGTCCTCATCCTGCTCCTCGCGCCCATCTCCGAAGCACACTTCAACCCCGTCGTCTCCCTCGTCGACTTCACCCTCGGACGCCGAGACAGGACAGGACTCACCGGCCGCGCGCTAGCCGCTTACGTCGCTGCACAGATCAGCGGAGCCATCGCCGGAGTCGTGCTCGCTAACGCAATGTTCGGCACCCCCACGACACTGTCCACCACCGACCGCGCCACACCAGCCACACTCCTCGGCGAGGTCGTAGCCACCGCCGGGCTCGTCCTTCTCATCGTCGGACTCACCCGCACCGGCCGCAGCATCCCCGTCATCGCAGCAGCCGTCGGCTCCTACATCGGCGCCGCCTACTGGTTCACCAGCTCCACATCCTTCGCCAACCCCGCCGTCACCATCGGCCGCATCTTCACCGACACCTTCGCCGGCATCGCCCCCGCATCCGTGATCCCGTACATCGGCGCGCAACTCCTTGGAGGAGTCGTCGGGATCGCGTTGACTATCGCACTGTTCCCCAAGTCGTCACGAGTGCCCGCCTGACAAACGCCTTCGCCACCGGACCGCCCGCTAAGGACCCCTTTGCGCTCGTTGCCCGGATAGGGATCCTTTGGGCGCCCGCTGGCCTGATCCCTCAGGAGTCGGTTGCGTCGATGCTTCCCGGCGAGCGGCTCTCATCGAGTAGCTGATCGACGAGAAGAACGTAATAACTGCGCACGGTCGCCTGCAGGAGCTCTGCCTGTCTTTCGCGTATGACAGTGGCTATCGCCGCGAGCTCCTGAGCGAGCTCCAGGTTGGTGAGTCGCTCGCGGTGCAGGTTGATGAGACGGTGAATGTGCGGTCGCAATGCGGCGATCATCTTGGCGAGGACGGGGTTGTCTGCGCGTGAAATGAGGAGGTCGAGAAGCTCGATGCCGTACAACCGGTACTCCTCGGCGGCCTCGCCGAGTGCCACCCGCAGCTGGTGCTCGCTGAGGTTCTCGATCCAGGCGACGTCGTTGGTGCTCAGGAGTGGGAGCGCCAGTCGTCCGGCGAGCCCGGCGAGCTCGGCGAGTACCTGCGAGATCTGAGTGAGGTGGTCTGCATCGACGTCAGCGACGGTGCTTCCTCGGTTGACCAGGATGCGGAGGAGGTCGACCTCGGCGAGCTTGCGAAACGCTTCCCGGACCGGCGTGCGGGAGACGCCGAGGAGGTCACCGACCTCGGATTCTCTGACGACTTCGCCTGGGGCGAGGTCGCCGGCGACGATGGCGTCGACGAGCACCTGGAAGATGCCGTCGACAAGAGCTCCCGATGAGGGCAGCGGCTGCGGAGACGGGTTGAGTGGCACGGTTCCTCCTCAAGCATCGACCTTAGGCGTTGCAGCACACACGCTCGTACGGGCATGACCGCGGGGGAGCGACGGGGCGTCTGGCGCCCCGTCGCTGGGTCTCAACGTGTGCGCGGCTGATCGTCGCGGCGGCTGCGCAAACGCAACAGCACGGCGCCGGCGACGACCAGCACTGCGGCCGCGATGACCAACCAGCCGAAATCGGCGGTCGCGCCTGTTACGGCGAGCACCAACGCGCCACCCGACGTGGCAATCGGCATTCCATCACTCATGACTTTCTCCTTTCCTCTTGCATGTGTACGTGTATACATGCATACTAGAGTAACCGACAAGGAAACGCAAAGGAGAAAGCCATGAGCATCACCGCCACGATCACCCCCACTGCCGCAGAAGGTGCGCTCCCCGACATCGGGATCGAGACTGCACCCTTCGATCTCGCCGTCGTCGGTCTGGGGTACGTCGGTCTTCCGCTCGCCCGTGAGGCGATGTCCGCTGGGCTCGCCGTATGCGGCTACGACATCAGCGAGCACCTCGTTTCCGGCCTTCGTGCCGGAGAGTCGGCTGTGGACGACGTCTCTGCCGATGATGTGCGCTCGATGATGCGGGGAGGGTTCGTTCCCTCTACCGACCCGTCGACGCTGAGAGGTGCGCGCGCCGTGGTCATCTGTGTGCCCACCCCGCTCGGCGCCGAAGGGCGCCCCGACTTGACCGCCGTCCGCAACGCGGTTGTGACCGTGGCGCGCAACCTCCGCCCCGGCGCTCTCGTCGTGCTCGAATCGACGACCTTCCCGGGAACCACCGAGGAGATCGTGGCGCCGCTGCTTTCCGAGCATTCGGGGCTGCGACCGGGCACGGACCTCCACCTCGCGTTCTCGCCCGAGCGCGTCGATCCGGGCAACGCGCATTTTGGTGTGCGGAACACCCCGAAGATCGTCGGCGGCCTCACGCCGGCATGCACGCAGAGAGCAGTCGACCTGTACGCCGGCTTCGTCGAGCATGTCGTTCCGGTGGCGTCGACCCGAGAGGCCGAGACGGCCAAGCTCCTAGAGAACACGTACCGCCAGGTCAACATCGCTTTGGTGAACGAGCTGGCGCAGGCATGCCACGACCTCGGCATCGACGTGTGGGACGTGATCGGGGCGGCATCCACGAAACCCTTCGGGTTCCACGCGTTCCGTCCCGGCGTCGGCGTCGGCGGTCACTGCATCCCCATCGACCCGATGTATCTCAGCCATCACATGCGCGACGAGCTCGGCCGACCGTTCCGCATGGCGGAACTCGCGCAGGAAATCAACACAGGCATGCCCGAGTATGTTGCTCGTCGCTGCGAGGAAATCCTCCAGCAGAGCGGTCGGACCGTCGTCGGCGCGCGCGTGCTGCTCCTCGGCGTCGCATACAAGCCCGACATCTCCGATGATCGCGAGACGCCCGCGCGTCCGCTTGCTGCGGCTCTGAATCAGATCGGCGCGTCGGTGGAGTACCACGATCCGCACGTGCTGACGTGGGATGCGCCCGACACCACCCGCCTCAGCGACGACGAGCTCCCCGCAGCTGTCGCCAGCGCCGATCTCGTCGTGCTGGTTCAGAAACACAGTTTCTACGACCTGGCTGCTCTCGCCGCGAACGCGATGTGCTTCTTCGACACCACCGGATCCGTCCCCGGGGCCACCGCGCTCTGACCGCAAACCCAGCCACTTCGGAGAGAACCATGACCACGCCACCGCTCCACCTTGCAGCGCACCGCGTCACCAGCAAAGCCCAATGGGTCCTGCTCGTCGGAGCCGCCGCGGGCGTCGCCTGGGCCGGGTACCGGATCCTTTCGGTCGCGTCCGGAAGCAGCCCCGTCCTCTGCGTCTACGCAGCCTTCATCGCTGTACTCGTCTGGCAGCTCGTCGTCTCCGCGTTCGACAAGCCCGCGAAAGCCACTTCTGACGGCGCCGAGGTGTTGGCGAACGCGTCGGTCGCAGTCCTCATCCCCGCCTACAACGAGGACGAAGCGACCCTACGCGGAAACGTCGAGGCACTGCTGAGGCAGACCCACCTTCCCTCCGCCATCTGCGTCGTCGATGACGGCTCCACCGTCGGCGATTACGCCGACGTGAGGGAGTGGTTCCTGGTGGCGACCGCCCGCGCGGGCGTAACCGCCTCGTGGCAACGGCAAGAAAACGCGGGCAAGCGCAGCGCGCAGATCACCGCCGCCGGCGCGTTTCCCGACGCCGATTTCTACCTCACCGTCGACAGCGACACGCAGTTGGACCACCGCGCCGTCGAAGAGCTACTGCAGCCCTTCGAGGACCCTCGAGTCCAATCCGTCGCCGGCACGATCCTGGTCACCAACTACGGAACAAACGTGCTGACTCGGATGCAAGAGATGTGGTACGTCTCGATGCAGACCGTCGATCGCGCGGCGCTGTCGCGAGCCGGCGCCGTGCTCGTCAACTCCGGCGCACTCGCCGCGTACCGAGCCGAAGTGCTCTGGGACAACGTCGACGCTTACCTGACAGAGACGTTTCGCGGTCGCCCGGTGCATACGTCGGACGACAGCCTCCTCACGCTCTTTTCGCAACAGCGTGGACGCACGGTGCACCAGTGCAGTGCGTTCGCGTTCACCAACATGCCATCAACGTTCGACGGACACCGGCGCCAACAGCTCCGCTGGATGAGAGGGTCGTTCCTTCGATCCGGCACCAGATTCCGCGACCTGCCGACCAACCGATTCGCCTACTGGTACCACCTGGCCCGCTGGGCCCAATACGCCGCCGCCACAGTCCTGCTCATCGGCCTCGCCGCGTCCGGACAGCTCTACCACCCCGCCGCGATACTCACCAGCCTCATCGTCATCGCCGCGGTGCAGCTCATCGTCGCCTCCCCGTACCTCTCCCTACGTCGAAACGATCAAACGGCCGCACAGAGGCTTGCGGTCGCAGCCTGCGCACCCCTGGTAGGACTCTGGTCGATCACCTTTCTGCGCGTCCTCCGCTGGTACGCGATGGCCACGGTTGGCAACGTGTCGTGGGGCACCCGAAAGGCGCTGGAAGTCGTTGACTAAATGCGAAGCACACATCCTCACAAGGCCTGCTCACTCAAAGCTGCGACCTCGTCTGGGCTGCTCAAGATGTCGACGGTCTCCACGAGCGCGTCATCATCCTCCGCGCTCAGCAGCACGAGAACTCGAACTCCATTGCGTGTGATCTCGAACTGCTCATGCGTGGCGTCTTATGGCTGGCACTGCGGGCGTCGAGATCCTCGCCTCGCTGGTCACCCCGTCCGGCCTGCCGGCGTGGAAGAGCATCCCCAGCTGGTACATGGTCGCCAAGCAGGACCGCATCATCCCGCCCGAAGCCGAACGCGCCATGGCCACACGAGCCGGATCCAAGGTCGTCGAGGTCAACACCTCCCACGTCCCCATGCTCAGTAAACCGCTGTCCGTCATCGCCCTGATCACACAGGCAGCCCAGTGAAGGAGACCGGCTGGTTCACGGCGCGCGAGCATCCCCGTGGGCCAGCCGGTCACCCCGCCGCTTCTCGTTCTCGACGGTTCGCCAGCTATCTCAACCCGAACGCGATCGCCTGTGCTCAGCGCACTTGCGGCGCGTCAGATTCCATCCATGCGGTGGACAACCCTGTCACACGACGCCGGCTCTCCAGACGCTCGCGCGGGCGTCAAGAGGGTCTCGAGCGTTGCGAGTCGCTGTGTTCGATTGCCAGAGATCTCGACCACGTTCGTGTCTGAGCCGACGATGTCGTCATCGGCGATGAGGTCGAGGAGGACATCATTCATTGCTTCGCGCAGCCGAATATCCTCGTCCGGGGCGGCGAAGATCTCCACACCCGCATCCAGGGGCAAGACGACGAGGAGGTCGACATACTGCATCGCCTCCCGAGTGATTTCGAGCGACCGCTCGATGAACTCCTGGGAACCAGTTGCCCTGGTGAGTTCGTCCAACGCAAACAGGTATGCGAGAAAGTCGATCGGGCCGCGCTCTGCGACGAGGTGTCCTGCGGTCTCTTCCGGATGGAGTCGGGCGGCGGAGAGGCGCAATTGCGTGGCGAACATCGCGGCGCCCGGGCTGTCCCACGCCTCGTCGACGAGCTCGAATGGATCTGGGAGCACGACGAACTCTGGATGATGGGTGGCGAAATCAGACACGAGCGTGCTCTTCCCGCTCGCATGGGTCCCAGAGACGACGATCCGCATGTCGCGACTCTAGAACGAGTCTGGGCGCTGCCCCCTCGCCGCGCGGGACCGAGAACTCACACGGGGACGCGTCCGAAAGCAGTCATGAGGGCATCCAGTTCGCGCCGCGCCCAGTCGTACACTTCCGTGTCGGTGTGTCCCCGAAACTTGGTTTCCACAATCATGATGAGCGCGAGATAGAGCGAATACAACCGGCGACGAGTCCGCTGCATCTCGGTAAGGGTGTCGATCCTGAACCCCACCATGAAGTCGGTGGGGTCGCCGAAGCTGGGCATGTCTATACCTGTGAGGCCGGCTTCCATAAGTGGGTCACCGAAGAGCGCACGCTCATGGTCGAGAACCGCGACGATTCGTCCATCGCGGATCATCGAGTTCTTCGACCACAGGTCCACCTCGATCAGACGGGGCTCGGTGACCTCGTCGAGCGAGTTCGCGTTCTCGAGGAGGACAGCCCGGATGTCGTCGTGACCCCAGCCGATGTCCACTCCCACGTGCGCGCCGTCGGTGAGAGTGTCGTCGATCATCGATGTGAAAGCCTCACGCCAGGTGCGAGATCCTTCGCCCAGGAGAGGACCGAAATGCGGCCCGACGATCTGGTTGATCTCGCGATTGAGCGAGCCGAGCTCGCGATTGCCCGCAGCCACCACTTCCGGAGCGAGACGCCCGGCCGCGGCCGCGAACCCGAAATTGTCGGCGTCGACGAATTCCATGAAGAAGAGGTCGGCATCGACGATCTCGTGGCTGAGATCCACATGATCGATCCGGGGGATCGGGACCGTCGTCGACGCGGTCACCAACCGCATCGCCTCGAGTTCGTTCCGCATCATCCCGACCTCGCGGGTCAAAACAGGAACGTCGGCGGGCGGAGCGATCTTCAACACCACCAGTTCGCCGTCTTGAAGACGGATGCGGTACGCAACGTTGAACCAGCCTTCGGTGATTTCTTCGGCGAAACCATCGATGTCGGGTACCTGTTCGGCACCGTAGGCGCGGTCGATCAGGACACGCAGCGTCGCTTCCGACTGGCGGTTCTTTGTCGTACTCTCCATCGAGGCTCCCAGGTCGCGCAACGAAATGCGGCAGTGCGCTCGTGCCGAGACAGGCTATCGGACATCTCATCCGGCGCTGCGGAGACCAGCTGTCTCAACCGGGTGACCCCCGCTGAGATTCACACGCTCACCGCCCGGATATGGATGCTTTGCGGGCGGTTGATGCCGACAATTCTGCCGGACGCGATGGTCCTCAGGCGCTCCGAGACCGCAGCAGCGCGGCGAGCCGCTCGAGCTGCGCCTCGTCTTCGAGCGCCGAGCCGACGGCCACCACGCGCACGCCGGCGTCGAGGAACGCGCCCGCGTTCGCGGCATCCATCCCTCCCGTTGCGACGAAGCTCACCTGAGGGAACGGGCCGCGGATGTGACGGAACCAGTCCGCGCCGAGCCACTGCGCCGGGAACGCCTTCAGCCAGGTCAGCCCGAGAGCCACGGCCTGCTGCACCTCCGACGGCGTCGCGACGCCCGGGAGGATGGGGATGCCCGCGGCCTGAGCTGCCCGCACGACCTCGGGATCGAGTCCGGGCGAGACGAGGTATCCGGCCCCCGCCTCGATCGCGACGTCGACCTGGTCGGCACGCACGATGGTGCCCGCACCGACGACGGCGCCCCGTGCGCGCCCCAGGCGCGCGACCTCGCGCAGCGCGTCGACGTCGGCCTCGGACTGGATCGTCACCTCGACCGAGTCGAGACCGAGCTCCCAGGCGGTGCTCGCGACGCGCACGGCGCGCTCGACGCCGGCGGAGCGGAGGATCGCCATCAAGGGGGCGCCGGCGAACGTGCGCTCGAAGAAGGGCGCGGTGTCGATCGTCATGACGGCTCGCTTTCGGAGGATGTCGGAGAACAAGAGGTGGATGCCGCTTCGGGGAAGTCGGCCGTCGTGGCGAGGGTCAGCGCAGCACGGTCGTGTCCGGACTGCAGCCGCGCCGCGGGATCCGCACCCGACAGGCGCGCCGCGAGGTAGCCGCCGGCGAACGCGTCCCCCGCCCCGACCGACTCGACGACGTCGACCCGGTGAGCGGTAACGAAGACCTCGTCGCCGCCGAGGAACGCCGTCGCACCGACGTCGGCGTCCTTCACGACGAGCTCGGCCGAGTGGGGGCGATCTTCATACAGCAGCGTCCGGATGGCGGCGGGCGTCGCGGCGCCCCACAGCGCCTCGGCCTCGTCGCGCCCGACGAAGACGAGATCCGCGCGCCGCGCGAGATCCAGCAGAACGGGTGCGGCGTCCGCGACCGACCACAGCGCGGCGCGGTGGTTCACATCGAAGCTGACCGGCACCCCCGCCGCCTTGGCGCGGTCGATGAGGGCGTCGAGGAACGCCGGGGCCGTGCCGCCGTGCGGGGAGCGACCCAGCGCCGCCGTGATGCCCGACACGTGCACGACGGCCACATCTGAGAGCGAGACGTCTTCAGCGTCGCGCGGCGACAGGTGCGCGGCCGCGGATCCGTCGCGGTAGTAGTGGACGCCGCGACCCGGGTCCTTCACGTAGACGCCGGTGCGGTGGGAGGCGTCCACGATCACCGGCGTCACGTCGACGCCGCGGGCCGCGATGCGCGCGAGCACGCGCCGTCCGAGCGGATCGGCGCCCAGCCGGGACAGCCAGCGCGCGTGCTGCCCGAGCACCGCGACGTGCGCCGCCACGTTCGACTCGGCACCCCCGGCATCGATGCGGAACAGCTCGGCGGTCTCCACGGGCTCGGCCGTGACCGGCACGACGACGGCCATGGTCTCGCCGGCCGCGAGCAGCGTGCCTGCGGAGATCGCGCCGTTCACTTCAGGCCGGTGACGGGAGCCGCGTCCATGTCGTCGAACGCCTGGTTCTCGCCCGCCATCGCCCACACGAACGAATATGCCGCAGTTCCGACGCCCGAGTGCAGCGACCACGACGGCGAGATCACGGCCTGGCGGTCGCCGATGACGAGGTGACGCGTCTCTTCGCGCTCGCCGAGCAGGTGGATGACCCGGGCATCCTCCGGCAGGTCGAAGTAGAGGTAGCACTCGGTGCGGCGGTCGTGCGTGTGCGCGGGCATCGTGTTCCACATCGACCCCGGGTGCAGCTCGGTGACGCCCATGACGATCTGGCAGCTGCGGATGCCGTTCTCGTGGATGTACTGGTTGAGCGTGCGCCGGTTGCTCGTGAGCTGGTCGCCCAGCTCGCGGACGGTGCCCTCGCCCGGCCGCACCAGCTGCGTCGGATAGGTGGTGTGGGCGGGCGCGGAGAACAGGTAGAACTGCGCGTCGGCCGAACCCTCGGCATCCGCGAACGACACGCTCTCGATGCCGCGCCCGAGGTACAGGCACGCGCCCTTCACGAGCTCGTACGTCTCGCCGTCGGCGGTGATGGTGCCCGTGCCGCCGACGTTGATCACGCCGAGCTCGCGGTGCTCGAGGAAGTACTCCGAGCGGATCTCGGGGTAGCCGGTGAGCACGAGTTCCGAGCCGGCGGGAACCGCGCCGCCCAGCACGATGCGGTCGTGGTGCGTGTACGTCAGGCGGATCTCACCGGGGGCGAAGAGGTCGTTGATGAGGTAGGTGTCCCGCAGCTGCGCGGTCGTCATGCCCGGGATCTGCGCGGGGTTCGTGGCGTAGCGCTGCGGGATGTGGGTCTCGGTCATGGGGTTCTCCTCGAGGGGTCGGGTCGGTGGGGTGGGGCGGGGCTGCGGCGGACGAGCCAGCGCGCGTCAGCGGACGAGCCAGCCGCCGTCGACGGGGATGATCGCACCGGTCAGGTAGGCCGCGGCGTCGGACGCTAGGAACACGAAGACGCCCTGCAGGTCGCCGGGAGTGCCCCATCGACCGGCCGGGATGCGCGAGAGGATCGATGCGGCGCGATCCTCATCGGCGCGCAGGGGCGCGGTGTTGTCGGTCGCCATGTAGCCGGGCGCGACGGCATTGACGGTCACGCCCGAGGCCGCCCACTCGTTCGCGAGCGCCTTCGTGAGGCCCGCGACGGCATGCTTGCTCGCGGTGTAGCCGGGCACGAGGATGCCGCCCTGGAACGACAGCATCGATGCCACGTTGACGATGCGCCCGTGGCCGCGGGCGATCATGCCGCGCCCGACGGCCTGCGACAGGTGGAACACCGAATCGAGGTTCACGGCGAGGACGTCGTCCCAGTCGGTCGCGCGGTGCTCCGCAGCCGGAGCACGACGGATCGTGCCCGCGTTGTTGAGCAGGATGTCGACCGGTGCGAGCGCGTCCTCGATCTCGGCGACCGCTGCCGTGTACTGCTCGGGGGTCGCGGTGGCGAAGTCGAGCTGCACCCGGTGGACGCGACGCCCCAGCGCCTCGATGGCCGCAGCCGTGTCGCTCGCATCCCCTCGGTCGAGTAGAGCCACGTCGGCACCGGCCTCGGCGAGCGCTACGGCGGCGCCCTGACCGAGGCCGCGGCTGGAGCCCGTGACGAGGGCGGTTCGTCCATCGAGACGGAATGTGTCCAGGATCATGCGGGTGCCTCCGGTTTCGGTTCCCGAGCGTCTCGGGGGGTCGGCGCGGTGAAGCGGGTGGTCAGCTCGCCGAGTCCCGTGATGCGCACGGTGACGGCGTCGCCGGGGGCGAGCGGGCGATGGGATGCCTGTGCCTCCGGCAGCTTCTGCGGGGTGCCGGTCGAGATGACGTCGCCCGGCTCGAGCGTCATCACCTGGCTGAGGTGATGCACGACGTACGCGACCGGGAAGATCGTGGTCGCCGTCGACTGCGACACCGTCACGACGCCGTCGCGGACCACCTCGACGAGCGCGTCCTGCGGGTCGGGCGCCGCGTCGGCGGTCGTGATCCACGGGCCGAGCGGCGCGAAGCCGTCGGAGCACTTGCCGAGCGCCCACTGGCTCTGTCGGCGCTGCCAGGCACGATCGGACACATCGTTGAGGATCGTGTAGCCGGCCACATGGTCGAGCGCATCCTCGATCGCCACCTCGTGGGCGCGGCGCCCGATCACGATCGCGAGTTCGCCTTCGTAGTCGGCATCCGTCGCGCCGGCCGGGATCACGACCGGATCGTCCGGGCCCGCAAGGGTGTTCGGCGTCTTCACGAACACGTCCGGATACTCGGGGTCGTTCTCGGTGGGGTCGACGCCGTCCGGCACGTGCCCGCGGTAGTTGTAGCCGAGGCACAGGATCTTGCCCGGCGTCACGGGCGCCGCCAGCGCGACATCCGCGAGGGCGGGTGATGACGCCGTGACGGATGCCTGGGCATCGCTCGCCCGCGCGCGGGCGGCGGCGCCGGAGAGCACGTCGACGACGGGGTCGTCGAGCAGCGCCAGTCGATCGGTGCCGGCGACGGACACCACGACGCCGGCGCGTAGCCCGTCGCCGGTGCGGACGGTGACGAGTCTCACCAGTAGGTCACCCACTCGGGCCGAGCGAGCCGGGTGAGCGCCTCGAGGTAGAAGTAGTCCCCCCAGAGGGTGCCCTCGTCGACGCCGTTGTCCTTCGGCAGGTCGTAGACGCTGTGCAGCAGCAGGGCATCCGCCGCTGCGGACTCCGTCGGTGTGTACCCCGCGATGAGATCGGCGACGAGCCGCTCGGCGGCCGCCTGAGCGCGCGCCGCGCGCTCAGGGTCGGGGTCGACGCGCGCGAGTTCGAGGAACCCGCACGCCGCGATCGCCCCCGCCGAGCTGTCGCGGGGCGCATCGCTGCCGTCGGTGTAGACGAGGTCCCAGAACGGCACGCCGTCGGCGGGCAGATGCGAGAGGAAGTACTCGGCGCAGCGCCACGAGGCATCCAGCAGGCGCTCGTCACCGGTCTCGCGGTGGTTGATGGCGAAGCCGTAGATGCCCCACGCCTGCCCGCGCGCCCAGCACGAGTCGTCGAAGGCCCCCTGCTCGGTGGCGCCGCGCAGCGGCGCGCCCGTCGCGGTGTCCCAGTAGAACGTGTGGAACGTCGAGTCGTCGTCCCGCAGGATGTTCTCGCGCAGCTGGGTGGTGTGGCGGTGCACCGCGTCCGCGTACCGCGCCTCGCCGGTCTCCTGATGAGCCCACGTCAGCAGCGGCATGTTCATGAGGCTGTCGATGATGGTGCGCCCCGCCTGCCGCGGGTCGGAGAGATCCCCCCAGGCCTGGATGACGCCGGCCGGCTCGAGGAAGCGCCGCATGAGATGGTCCGCCGCATCGAGCGCGGCCGCGCGCGCCTCGGAGCGCTGCTCTTCCGTGGGCGCCATCCGCGACGCCGTGAGCGACCCGAGGCTGTAGAGGAAGCCCAGGTCGTGCGTGTCGAGATCCTGCTCGTCGCGCACGCGGGCCGCGAAGTCGTCGGCGTGGCGCATGCCCGCGGCGCGGAAGTCCTCGTCCCCGGTGAGCTCCCACGCGAGCCACTGCTGGCCGGGCCAGAAGCTGGTGGTCCAGCCGCGGTTGGCGCCCGCGGGCAGGTCGCCGAGGGCGGGGCGGATCTCGTAGCGGTTCCCCCGGGTGGTGTCGTCGGGGTAGAGGTCGCCGTGCAGCGTGGTGTTCCGGCGCACGGTCTCGAGCGCGGCCTCGACGGCCGCGGTGAGCGTGCCGGCATCGAGGGTCGACGTGCGCGACGTCGAGTCGCGTGAGGTGGAGGTCATGAGAGGTCTTTCCGAGGATCAGGCGCGCACGTCGGCGAGGTGGTCGGCCGGGTGCAGGGTGAAGCGGCAGTTGGTCCACGCGAGGTAGAGGGCGGGCGAGGCGAGCGCCGACAGCGCGAGCAGGGGGAGGGTGACGAACGCGGCGGCGTAGACGACGAGCACGACCAGGCTGAAAGCGGTGAGATACCACCGCCGCACCCCGAACCACGCACCGCGGCGGAGGGCCTCGCGAATGGCGGCGCCGGGCCTCTCGGCGACGGTGGCGAGCGCGAGCAGCGCGGTGCCCGCGACCAGCAGGCCCGTGACCACCAGCACCACCATCGCGGCCTGCGCGAAGGGCGTGTCCGCGAAGAAGCGCACGTCCACGATCAGCACGGCGCCGACCGCGACGGCGGCGAGGGCGATCGCGGCCGCGCGACGCCACGTCGCCCGATAGCCCTGCCAGAAGGTTCGGAAGACCTTCTCCTGCGGCCGGGCGAACACGGTGAAGGCAGCGGTGACGCCCGGAGCGGCCAGGACTGCGGTGACGGCGACGAGGGGCCACAGGGCGAACGCGTCGGTGAACATCACCACGGCGATCAGGGGCGCCGCGGTCACGGCGAGGAGCACATTCACGGCGATGGCCGCGCCGAGCAGGTCGATCGCTCCCTGGATCCGGTCGAAGCGCACGGGTCAGCCCTTCAGTCCGGAGGTCGCGATGCCCTCGACGAAGTAGCGCTGGCCGATGAGGAAGATGATCGCGATCGGGATGACCGAGACCGTGAGCCCCGTGAAGAGCATCGCGTAGTCGGCATCCAGGTTGTTCGCGACGAAGTTCTTGAGGCCGAGCTGCACGGTCCAGTTCTCCCTGCTGCGCAGGTACAGGAGGGGCCCGAGGTAGTCGTTCCACGTGTTGACGAAGGTCAAGAGCCCGAGCGACGCGAGCGCGGGGCCGGAGAGCGGCAGCATGATGCGCGCCCAGATCGAGTACTCGTTGAGCCCGTCGATGCGGGCCGCTTCGCTGAGCTCTTCGGGGATCGACTCGAAGTACTGCTTCATGAGGAAGACGCCGAACGCGCCGAACGCCTGCAGCACGATGATCGCGACGAGGGTGTTCGTCAACTTCGCCTGCGCCATCATGATGTACTGCGGGATCATGTACGACTGCCACGGCACCGCGATCGTGCCGAGGTAGACGAGGAACAGGACGTCGCGCCCCGGGAAGCGCACCTTGGCGAAGCCGTACGCGGCGAACGCGCCGGTGAGCACCTGGAGGAACGTCACGACGACCGACAGCACGATCGTGTTTCGCAGCCATGTGGCCATGTCCGTCTTGGTCCACAGCTCGACGTAGTGTTCCCAGTGCCACGTCTCGGGCAGCCATCTCACCGGGACGGAGAACACCTCGTTCGAGTCTTTGAACGAGCTCAGCACCATCCACCCGAACGGGATGAGGAGGGCAAGGGCGAAGAGGACCAGCAGGATGCTGCCGACGATGCGCAGCACGTTGCCGCGCGCGGGCTTGGAGTGCTGCAGCGGGTCGGCTCCCGGCGTCTCGGTGACGTCGACGACGGAGGCGCCGACGATGAGATCGGACGTGGACATCAGGCGCTCCGCTTCTTGTTGATGTAGAACTGGATCACGGTCGCGCCCAGGCAGATGGCGAACAGCACGACGGCCGCGGCCGAGGCGTATCCGAACTTCGACTCGATGAAGCCCTTCTGATAGATGAACTGCGAAAGCACGACCGTGGCCTGGTTCGGCGCCGCAGTGCCTCCGGGCGAGAGCACGATGATGAGGTCGAAGATCTTGAACGACGCGATCGTCAGCAGAACGGTGACGAGGAACATCGTCGGACGGATGCCGGGCAGGGTGACGTTCCAGAATCGCTGCCACGCGTTCGTGCCGTCGACGCGGGCCGCTTCGTACAGCTCTCGCGGCACCGTCTGCAGGCCCGCCAGGAACAGGATCATGTAATAGCCCATGTCGCGCCACGTGCTGATGATCACGATCGAGGGCATCGCCCACTCCTGCGAGGTCAGCCAGCCCGGAGGGTTCTGGATGCCGATGAACCGCAGGAACTCGTTGATGGGGCCGTAGTCGGGGCTGAACAGCAGGTTCCACACGAGGGCGATCGCGACGATCGAGGTGATGTAGGGGAAGAACGCGGCGGTGCGGAAGAACGCGATGCCGCGCAGCTTGGTGTTCAGCAGCAGTGCGAGGCCGAGTGAGACGACGATCGTCAGCGGCACGTGCATCACCGCGTAGTAGAAGGTGTTGACGACCGAGCGCTGGAAAAGGGGGTCGGCGAACAGTTTCGGGAAGTTCTCGAGCCCGATGAACTCGCCCTTGCCGAAGATGTTGAAGTCGGTCAGCGCGACGTAGAACAGCGTCACGACCGGGATGAGCGTGATGATCGCGAAGCCGATGAAGTTCGGCAGGATGAAGCTCCAGCCCAGCAGCGTGTTGCGCAGCACGAGCTTGGAGCGACGGCGGGGGGTGTGATCCGTCCCGCTCGTGTCGGGGATGCCGATCCTGTCGGCTGTGGCGCTCGTCATGGCGTTCTCCGGGCTGTCTCTGGTGGGTTCCGGTGCCGGGCGCGAGATGCGCGCCCGGCACCGGAGGGTGTGATGCGTGGTGCGGCTCAGAGAGCCTTGAACGCGGCTTCCGCGTCGGCGATCGCCTGCTCGACCGACTTGGACTTCATCAGGATCTCGGTGTGCATCGTGCCGAGGATCGTCTGGACCGCGGCGGTCTCGTCCGAGGTGGGGTTCTCGGGCTTGGTGTCGTGCGTCGACCACGCGAACTTCGACAGGTCGTCGGTGGGCACGCCCTCGACGGAGAAGAAGGCGTCGCTGACCACGTCGGACGTGTTCGCCGGCGTGATGCCGATGCCGGCAAGCGTCGACGCGGCGTCATCGCTCATCGCGTACTCGAGGAAGGCCTTGGCCGCGGCGGTCTTGGCGGGGTCGATGGCCGCGTTGATGCCGAAGCCGGTCGGGTCGCCGAACGTGACGGGCTCGGAGGTCGTCGAGTCGTCGACCTGCGGGATGGGAGCGAAGCCCCAGTTGAACGTGTCTGCCTCACCCGACTTCTGCTGCGAGATCAGGGTCGCGACGTACCACGAGCCCATCGGGAGCATGGCGGCGTGCTGCTTGCCGAACTCGCCCTGGTAGGTGGGGCTGTTCGCGCTCGAGGTCGCGAAGTCGATCTGGTCGCCCTCGGCCTCGCGCGCCAGGCGGCGCTCGTACGAGTCGGCGAAGTACTCGAAGTCGCCCGAGAAGATGTCGCCATCCTCCTGCGCGCTCGCGAAGCCCTGCGTGGTCGACTGCCAGCGGTGCTCGTACGTGCCGTAGTGGTCGGCGGTTGTCAGCGCCTTCGCGGCCTCATCGTAGTCATCCCACGTCCACGAGCCGTCCGGGTAGTCGACGCCGGCCGCGTCGAACAGGTCCTTGTTGTAGAAGAGGACCCAGGAGTCCTGACGGTACGGCGTGCCGTACTGGGTGCCGTCCACCTCGTAGGACTTCGCGCCGCTCACGCTGTCGGGGATCTCGATGTCGGAAACGTCGAGCAGCTGCCCGCCGGCGACGAGGGTCGAGACGTACTTGACCTCCTTCTGCGTGATGATGTCGGGCGCCGCGCCCGCGCCGAGGTCGGCGGTGAGGAGCGTGTTGTACTCGGCCGGGTCGTATTCGACGAGCTCGACCTTGTTGCCGGTCTCCTTCTCGAACCCGTCGGCCAGGGTCTGGAACTCCGGTGTCGTCTCCAGGCTCCAGCCCGAGAGCGTGAGGGTGACGGGGGCTGCGGAGGCGCCGGGATCGGCGGTCTCCGAGGTGCCGCCGCTGCATGCGGCGAGCGAAAGGGTGGCGACGATGGCGAGGCCACCGGCTGCTGCGAACTTGCGGTTCATGTGTTGTGCTGCTCCTTTGCGAGTGCGGTCCCGACAGTGGGTCCAGTGCTACCGATCCGCCTGCGTGGCGATCCGGTGGTCGATGAGGCCGGTGACGGTGCGCACACCGTCCGGCCAGGTGATGGTGACGGAGTCGCCGTCGAGCTCGGCCGTCGGCGGCGCGCTCGGCACCGCGCCGGTGAGCTCGATAGCGGTGACGATCGGCGTGCCGACGGTGACGTCGTACTCGATGACCGGCACGAGTGACACGTCGCCGAGGGGGCTCGCCCCGTCGCGGCGTGCGACCGCCGGCCGTCCGCCGGGCGTGAGGACGTGGACGGATGCCGAGACGCCGCCTGCGCGCGCGTGGGCGCCGTCGGTCGTCGCCTCTCCCGACACGGTGTCGCCGGCGCCGCTGATCGGCCACCCGCCGATGCGGAGGCAGACGGCGGCGTTCGACTCGAGGGTCTCGATCGTCACGATGCGGACCTCCCAGGCGCCGCGGACGAGCGACCATGTCGTCACGCGGCCGGCGACGGTCACGTCGCCCCGGATGCCCGACCCGTGGCGGGTCTGAACCGCGGCGGGGTCGATCCAGTGGGCGCGCGTCGTCGAGCCCGCGACGCCGACCTCGCCATCGACGCCGACCGCGAGCAGCTCCATGGCGGCGCGATGCGTCGCGCGACCGGCCGCGTCGACGAGGGCGACCGACTGCTCGAGCGGCTCCGCCCAGGCATCCCCGTTGTGCAGCGGCGCCGTCGCCGTGGAGTAGCCCAGGCGCGCATAGATGGGCGAGTCGCCGACGAGGACGTCCGCGAAAGCGTGGTCGGTGCCGTGGTTCATCACGCGCACGATGCCGTCCGCCGAGGTTCCCGAGACGACCCAGCCCGCGGGCGCGACGACCCTCAGCTCGTCGGCCTGCTGCACGGGGAGCGGCTCGACGGGGGCGGACCAGACCGGGTGATCGGCCGGCAGCGCGATGCCGAGCATCCCCTTCGTCGCCCAGTAGGGCGAGGAGGGCCCCGAGTAGCTCTGGGCGAGACGCCGCCACGGGCCGTGCCAGCCCATCGTCAAGAGGTCGTCGTCGTCGGGCGCGCCGTGGTCTGCGAAGTGCGCGACGATCGACGAGGCCGCGACCCGCAGCCCGCCGAGCGACACCGACGGGACCTCGGCGAGCGCTCCGACCCAGAACGGCGCGGCGGCGGCGAAGCGGTAGATGAGGCTGCGGCCTTGGATGAGGGGCGAGCCGTCGCCGCCCACGAGGGTCACCGCGTCCTGCAGGAACCGATCGAGCTGGGCGATGTCGCCCGCGGTCCGCCCGCCGGCGAGGTCTGCGGCTCCCTGCATGCGGGACCAAAGCACCGGGTAGAGGTGCAGCGCCCAGCCGACGTAGTGGTCGTACGAGCGCTCGGCGCCGTCGGAGAGCCACCCGTCGCCCCGTGCGAACGAGTCGTGGCGGGCGAGGTCGGCGGCGATGTCCGCGGGCGACCAGGGGCCGCCGACCGAGCGCAGGAACGTCTCGACGACGATGCGGAACCATACCCAGTTCGTCTGCGGATACGTCTCGTCGCCGACGACCGGCGCGAAGTACTCGATGACGCGCTCCTGCGTGAGCGCGTCCAGGCGGTCCCAGATCCACGGCCGCGTCATGTCGAGGATGAGCGCGATGGATGCCGCCTCGACCTTCGCCTGCGCGTGCTCGCCCATCCGCACCCAGCGGCCGGGGTTCTCGGGATCGACTCCCGCGGCGATGCCGCGCGAGTAGTCGGAGATCAGCCGGTCGACGCCTTCGCCCCGGGCTCCCGTGATGCGGAAGCCGGCGAGCAGGAACGTGCGCGCGAAGCCTTCGAGCCCGTCGATGGCGTGCCCGTAGCCGCCTTCGTCGCCGGGGGGCGTGATGCGGGCGAAGTCGTCGGATGCCCAGACGCGTGCGCCTTCGAGGAGGCGGTCGGCGTGGGCGATCCACTCGTCCCGCGACAGGTCGCGGACGAGTGATGCGCTCGGCGCCGGTGCGGTGGTCGGGTCGGCCACGTCTTCTCCCTTGAAGTGCTTCCGCTCGGGCAACCCCGAACACTTTGGGAGATTAGCAATCTATTTCGCACATGACAAGTGCTTGTTTGAATTGTTGTGATCGTTTATGATCGAATTACAGACACTCGATGAGGAGAAGCAACGCCATGATCGGCACGGATGCTGGCATCCGCGGGTTCCGCGGTCCGCTGGCCGCGCACCTGCCCGAGGGCTGGACCGACCTGCTCGCGTCCCCCGAGGTGGCGCTGCCGCTTCCACCGGCGGCTTCGTCCAGCGTATGGGACGACGTCGACGCCGCCACCCTCGCGACGATCGCCCGTGAGGCGCAATCCGACCGCGGCACGCCGTGGCCCCAGCCGCTCGCGAGTCAGGCTGCACGCGTGCACCGCGACGGCGACCGCGTCGTGTGGGAGGAGCCTGCGTTCGCGCGCCAGCACCGACTCACCCGGGCCGCCGTCATGGCGGCGACCTCCGACGACGAGGTCTGGCTGGACGAGGCCGCCGACGGCATCGTGCTGCTGTGCGAGCAGTCCTCGTGGTGCTGGCCCGCGCACGACGACACCTTCGAGCGGCACGGCTCGATCCTCGCCACCGTCACCGACCCGTATCTCGATCTGGGCGCCGGCGAGGCCGTCGCCCAGCTCGCGTGGATCGACCAGCTGCTCGGGTCGCGGCTGGACGCGCGATACCGGGGGGTGCGCGCACGAGTGCGGCACGAAGCGCGAACACGCGTGTTCGATCCCTTCCTCGCCCGCCGCGACTGGCACTGGATCGGCCTCGACGGCGACGTGCACAACTGGAACCCATGGATCCACGGCAACGTGCTGGTCGCCGCACTCCGCCTTCTCGATGCCCCCGGGCAGGCGTCGCTGCGCGCCGAGGTCGTCTCGCTCGCCGTCGAGGGGCTCGACCGCTATGTCGCCTCCCTGCCCGAGGACGGGGCGATCGACGAAGGCTACGAGTACTGGTGGAACGGGGCGTGCCGCGCGCTGGAGGCTCTCGATGTGCTCGCCTCGGCGACCGGCGATCGCCTGCGCCTCGGCGCGGCCGTGCCGGCGCTGCGGGCGACCGTCGCCTTCCCGCACCGGATGCATCTCGGCGCGGACTGGTACGTGAACCACGCCGACGGACAGGCGCAACCGCGCGAGCCGAAGCCGTGGCACGCGCTTCACCGCGCCGCGGTCCGCGCGGGCGACGACGATGCCCGCGCCCACGCTCTCGCGCAGCGCCGGACCGGTGAGCCGCTCGCGAGCGCCGCGTCCGGCGCTGGTCGCCTGCTGCGGGCGCTGAGCGACCCCGACTGGCGCGTCGCGGCATCCGCCACCTCGCCCCTCCCCGCCACCGTGTGGCTGCCGTCCGTCGAGGTGCTCCTCGCCCGTGAGACCGGGGGCACGGCCGCGGGCCTCACCCTGGCGGTCAAGGGAGGGCACAACGGCGAGCACCACAACCACAACGACGTCGGGGCGTTCATCGTGGCCAGCGACGGCGTGCCGGTGCTCGTGGACGCGGGGCGGCCCACCTACACGAAGCAGACCTTCGGCCCCGAGCGATACGCGATCTGGACGATGCAGTCCGCCTGGCACAACCTCCCTCTGGTGGCCGGAGCAGGCCAGCCGGCGGGCGCACAGTTCCGCGCGGTCGACGTGCAGGCGGACCCGGCAGATGGCGCGCTGTCACTCGATCTCGCGAACGCATTCGACGAGCCGGCGCTCACCTCGCTGCGGCGATCGGCGCGCCTGGACCGACACCGCGGCCGGGTCGAGATCGACGATCGGTGGACGATCGAGCGAGCGCTGCCGGTCGTGGAGCATCTGCTGGTTGCGGGCGAGATCGAGCTGGTCGCGGGGGGAGCGCGGATCCACCCTCTCGCGGGCGCGACGCCGGTGCGTCTGCAGTGGGACGACGCCTTCCCCGCACGACTCGAGACGCGCGAGATCGACGACCCCATGCTCACCGCCGTGTGGGGGACGCACCTGACCCGTGTGTCGATCGATGTCACTGCGGCCCGCGGATTCCACCTGACGGTAGAAAGGGACGACATGATCGCCGAGGACGACGAATGACCGATCAGAATGCGCCCGCCCTGCTGGGCGCCGAGCGCCGCGCTCACGTGCTCACCGCGCTCGCCCGCGATGGCGTGGTGCGCATGGCTCAGCTCGCCGAGGAGCTCGACGTGACGCCCGTGACCCTCCGCCGCGACTTCGCGCAGATGGAGAAGGAAGGACTGCTCGTGCGCGTGCACGGCGGCGCCGTTCCCCCCGCGGGCGGCATGGTGCAGGCCGCACCCGATGCGCCGCGCACCGCGGCCACCGGCGCCCTCGCCGTGCTCGTGCCGTCGCTGAACTACTACTGGCCGGGCGTCATCCGCGGCATGGAGGCTGAGGCGCGCCGCCTCGGGCTGCAGCTCGTGCTGCGCGGCGCGTCGTACGAGCTGCAGGACGAGCGGCCCGTTCTCGAGCGCCTCGTCGACGATCATCACGTGCGCGGCTTCATCGTCGCGCCGAACACCGACACCCCCCATGCGCAGGACGTCGTGCAGTGGCTCGACGAATCCGGGCTGCCGAGCGTCTTCGTCGAGCGCGACGCCGTCGTCCTGCCCGATCGGCTCCCGGTCGAGAACGTGGTGACCGATCACGCCTTCGGCGCCGTCCTCGCCGCTCGGCACCTGGCCTCGCTCGGGCACCGCAAGGTGGGTCTCATCCTGTCGCGCGATTCCCCCACGGGCCGCAGGATCGTCCGCGGATGGGAGACAGCGTGCGCCGAGCTCGAGCTGCTGCCCTCCGAGCACTTCGAGGAGTACTTCCCCGATCGCAACGGGCCGAACTTCACCGCATCGGTCGACGCCGCGATCGACACCGCGCTCTCCAGCGGGGTCACCGGCCTGCTCATCCACTCCGACCCCGAGGCGATGGCATTCATCGACATCGCCCTCAACCGCGGCCTCGCCGTTCCGCGGGATCTGTCGGTGGTCGCCTATGACGATGAGGTCGCGCAGCTGTTCACGCCGGCCCTGACCGCAGTGAGTCCACCGCGGGCCGCCGTGGGCGCGGCGGCGGTCGACCTGCTCGCCAGGCGGATCGCGGATCCGACCCGCCCCGTGCACCGCGTCACGCTCAGCCCCACGCTGAACGTGCGCCAGTCCACGGCCGCCGTGCCCGCGTGACCGTCGACCGGTTCCAGCATTCGCCCTGGTCATTCTGGACCGAGGCGGACGACGCGGCGCGCAGCGCACAGACGGACGCCCAGTCGGCGCTCCTGCGCGAGCACCCGAGCTGGGCGTTCGGCGAGCGCTGCTTCGTGTCGGAGCTCGCCTCGGTGGATGCCGAGACGCTGGCCCTCGGCGACGGGACGTACCTCGCCGCCGGCGCCTACCTGACCGGCGCGCTCGCGCTCGGCCGCGATGTCAGCGTGAACCCGTACACCGTCGTCCGCGGCGACGTTGTGATCGGCGACGCGACCCGAATCGGGGCGCACACCTCGATCCTGGGCTTCAACCACACGATGGACGATCCCGACGTCGAGATCCGTCTGCAGCCGCTCGTCTCCCGCGGCATCCGGATCGGCGACGACGTCTGGATAGGCTCGCACGCCGTGATCCTCGACGGGGTTCACGTGGGGTCCAAGGCGGTCATCGCCGCGGGCGCCGTCGTGACGAAGGACGTCGCCGCGGGCGCAGTCGTCGGCGGAAATCCGGCGCGTGTACTCAAGTGGCGCGTTCCGCCGGTGGATCCGCTGCGCGATCGGCTCGCGGAGTTCGCCGCGGTCGCGCGCGCGGACGCGCCGGCCCTGCTGCAGCGGGCGTGGGATGCCGCGGCGGAGCGATTCGTCGATCGTCCCGGCACAGCCCCGACGCTGCGTGCCCAGTGCGACGCCGTCGAGATCGCCGATCTGCTCCACGGCGCTCCTCCCCTGCAGATGGGCGCCGATGAGCTGCGAGCGCTGATCGACGGCTGGCCCACCGACGACGGCACCGACCCGGCCTATCGCGTGCTGTGCGCGGGATACGCGCTCGAGCTACTCGGCGCCCGCTTCACCGCGCTGCCGGAACTCGACGAGGCAACCGCACTGCTGGGCCGACTCGACGCGTTGCCCTGGCAGACCGATGCCTGGGACGCGGGCCACCACGTCGACGCATTCGGCACGGCGCTCCACTGGCGCCTATCCGGTGATCCTGCGAGCGTGCCCGCCGGATACGCCGCGGCGCTCTTCGGCTGGCTGGTGACGCATGCCGATGACGCCACGGGCGTGTGGGGCCCGCCAGCACCCGAGACGGGGATGCATCTGCCCGTGAACGGCTTCTACCGCGCGACCCGCGGGACGTTCGCGCAGTTCGGCGTGCCCCTGCCCTATCCCGAACGCGTCGTCGACACCGTCCTCGCCCACGCCGGGGACGAGCGGTTCTTCGCGGCGGATCGGCTGGACGCCTGCAACGTCCTCGACGTCGCACACCCCCTCTGGCTCGCGAGGACGACCGCTCACCGGGCGGCGGAGGTCGCCGTCCTGGCCAGGCGCCTGCTCGAGGAGGCGCTCGGACGCTGGCGCCCCCGACAGGGCATGGCCTTCGGCCCAGGAGACGAGGCGGGACTGCAGGGCACCGAGATGTGGCTCGCGATCGTCTGGTACCTCGCCGATCTTCTCGACCTGTCGGATGCGCTCGGGTTCCGTCCGCGTGGCATCCACCGCCCGGAGCCGGCGGCGATGCTCGGCGGCTGAGAGCGGGCGGGCGCGCGGGCGTGCGATCACCGCCGTCGAGCAGCGCGTGATCAACCGAGTGTCAGGCGCCGGATCGAGGGATCGACCGCTGCTCGGATTGGGCGAGCTGTTCGAGCAGTTCGGCCGCGTAGGCAGCTCCGCCGAGCGACCGCAGCTGGTCCCCGACACGGGTTGCGGCATCGCGATATGACGGGTCGGTCGTGACGGTGCCGAGGCCGGCTGCGACCTGCGCCACGGTTGGCGTGCCGGTCTTGAGGTTGACGGCCGCGCCAGTCCATGCGACCCGGGAGGCGATCTCGGGTTTGTCGAGGTCTCCTCCGGCGATCACGAGTGGGATGTTGTGGGCGAGCATCGCGAGTGTCCCGCCCCAACCTCCGTTCGTGAGGGCGACATCCACGAGCGGAAGAAGCTCGGTGTACGGCAGGAATCCTGCGACGCGGGTGTTCGACGGTACGGGGTAGGGCGCCGCGTCGTCTCCGGGGATGCCCGTCGCCACCACCACGAGAAGGTCGTCGCGGTCGGCCAGGGCCTCGAGCGCGGGCCGGATGAGGTCGGCCGGATCGATGTTCTGCGTTCCTTGCGTGACGTGTACGACTCGTCGGCCTTCGAGGTCGCGCCACCACGTCGGCAGAGCAATCGACGTCGGCGGCGGCGTCCGGAATTCGCCGATGAAGCGCAGGGAATCGGGCCTGTCGGTGCGCTCGAAGTCCAGCAGGGGGGATCCGCTCGCGACGATGAGCTGTCGTGAGAAGGCGATCTGCTCCATCGTCAGCCCTCGCGGCTGAAGGCCGATCGATTCCTCGGATCTCGCGATCGCCTTCACCAGCCTTCGGGCGATGAGCGGTGCGGCCGCGCGGAGGGCGGCGTCCCTCGCCTTGGTGAACGGGTTCGTCCCCGGCCACAGACCCAGTCCGGCTGGGGGCCCCTGCGGTCCGGCGACATTGAGCGGGGTGATCG